>Ga0207874_1000087_pt1 | contig 132673 bp, 108 predicted proteins | sample HigsolmetaAR201D_FD_184833 | JGI IMG/M metagenome (GOLD analysis project Ga0207874, IMG submission 184833) | Ionic liquid and high solid enriched microbial communities from the Joint BioEnergy Institute, USA - AR20-1-D (SPAdes) (version 2) ... | reverse complement strand
TCCTGTTCATGGGCTCGATTCGCACGGCGCTCGTTCCGCTCGTCGCGATGCCCGTGTCGCTCGTCGGTGCCGCCATCATCATGCTCGCGTGCGGCTTCAGCCTGAATCTGCTCACGATCCTCGCAATCGTGCTGTCGGTCGGCCTGGTCGTTGACGATGCGATCGTCGTCGTCGAGAACGTCGAGCGACATGTACGTCAAGGCAAGTCGCGGATCGAAGCGGCACTCATGGGCGCGCGCGAGCTTGCAGGCCCCGTCATCGCGATGACGATCACGCTCGCGACCGTGTACACGCCGATCGCGTTCCAGGGCGGCTTGACCGGCTCGCTGTTCCTCGAATTCGCGATTACGCTGGCTGCCGCGGTGGTCGTGTCGGGTATCGTTGCGCTGACGCTTTCGCCGGTGATGAGCTCGCGGTTCGTGCATCCGCACGGCAAGGAGGGGCGTCTGACCGCATTCGTCAATCGCAGTTTCGAGCGTGTGAGCCGTGTGTACGCACGTCTGCTCGACGGCGCGCTCAACATGCGCTGGGCCGTCGTCGTCGTGGCTTTGCTCGTGACCGCTGCCGCTTGGCCGTTGTACGAGTTCTCGCGGCGTGAGTTGGCGCCGGTCGAGGATCAGAGCCATATCAGCTTCTTCTTCGAAGCTTCGCCTGATTCGACGCTTGCAGCGACGTCGCGCGGCTCTCGTGAGGTTGTCGAGAAGGTCACCGCCTTCCCCGAAGCGGACTTCATGTGGTCGCTGACCGCCGCGTGGGGCGGATTCGGCGGACTGGTCGTCAAGGATTGGCAGGAGCGCGGGCGCTCGACCGAAGAAATGTTCGGCGAAGTGTATGGCGCGGTGTCGCAAGTGCCGGGTCTGCGCGTGTTCCCGCGTCTCGATCCGCCGCTGCCTTCGCCGGGTCAATACGACGTCGAGCTCATCGTACAGACCGATGCCGATCTTCAGCGTCTGCTCGAGGCGACGCACCACGTGCTGCAGCAAGGCATGCAGAGCGGCAAGTTCTTGTACGTCGATACGGATCTCAAGTTCGACTTGCCGGAGGCGCGAGTCGTGCTCGATCGCGAGCGGCTCGCCGATCTCGGATTGGATCTTGCAACCGTCGGTCGCGAGCTCGGCACGTTGCTCGGCGGCGCGTACGTCAACCGATTCAACTATTTCGAGCGTAGCTACAAGGTCATCCCGCAAATCGGCGACGAGGATCGTGCAACGCTCGAGCCGTTGCTCGATCTCAAGATCAAGACGCCGGACGGTAGTCTCGTGCCGGTTTCGAGCTTCACTCGAATCGAATCCAGCACCGGACCGCGCGCGTTGAATCGATTCCAGCAGCGCAATTCCGCGCGCATCTTTGCGGGCGTAGCACCGGGCGTCACGAAGGAGGAGGGGCTTGCCATCCTCGAGAAGGCGGCGCTCGACTCAGGCGCGGATATCTTGATCGATCACGCCGGCGAGTCGCGGCAGATCCGTCAGGAAGGCGGTGCATTGACGGCGACGCTCGGCTTTGCGGTGATTCTGATCTATCTCGTGCTTGCCGCGCAGTTCCAGAGCTTCCGCGATCCGCTCATCGTGTTGCTTGGTTCCGTGCCGCTAGCGATCTCCGGTGCGCTGACGTTCACGTTCCTCGATTGGACGACGCTCAATATTTATTCGCAGGTCGGATTGATCACGCTCGTCGGCTTGATCGCGAAGAACGGCATCCTGATCGTGGAGTTTGCCAATACGTTGCAGAAGCGCGGGCTCGAGAAGATCGCCGCGCTACGCGAGGCATCGCTGACACGGTTACGTCCTGTGCTGATGACTTCGGCTGCGACGGTGTTCGGTCATTTCCCGCTCGTGCTCGTCTCGGGTCCAGGCGCGGAAGCCCGCAACAGCATCGGCATCGTGCTCGTCACCGGCATGGTCGTCGGTACGCTGTTCACGCTGTTCGTCGTGCCGGTGTTCTACACCTTGATCGCGGCGGATCGCAGCAAGGCGGCAGCAACGGAAGCCGAGCTCGCACGTAGCGAGCCGGCGGCGGTCGCAGGCTGAGCGTGGCCTCTCACACGTCGCGTCGCTTTGCGGCCTTGATGCGCGTGGACGCACGAAAACTGCGGACGCAGGATGCGTATCGATTGCCTCTCCTTGGGGAGCGAGGCAGCGAGCGAATGCGTCGCGGTGAGGGCGATCGCGGACCCGCGCCTCCGGCCGTCAACTACCAGCTATTCCCACGGCGTCCACTTGCCGTCCGGCGTGCGCATCATGAAATGCTCGCCGATCTGCATGATTACCGTGCCCTCGTTCTCGGCGACGGAGACGGTTTCCGGAAGGTTTTGCGTGTAGCGCGAAAGCTGCAGGGCTGGAGCGTCGAACGGGCTGTCGGCGATGAAGCGAGATAGCAGTTCGTTGACCGCGAGATAGCTGGTCGACGCGTCGATGCGCTGCGGCGCGTTCGGCAACTCGATCGACGCGTCGATCAATGCGATGCCGACGGGGACGTGCGTGATCGCCGGCGTCGGTATCTCGCGCAGGCCGGGAATCTGTCGGCGGTCGCCGCGCAGCGCAGCGCCGTGCTCGGGAACGAATACGATGATGGCGCGCCGCTTGGAGCGCTGCACGTCGTCCATGAAGCGTCCGAGGTCGTCGAACAGCTGGCCGAGCCGTGTCTTGAACGACGAATCGGACTTGCCGTTCACGCGATTGCCGTCGTGCAGGCTGATCGTGTTGTAGTAGAGCGCAACGCGCGGCGCCGGATTCGCGAGGCGCATCTGCCACCAGCGCGACAAGGTCGCGTAGTCGTCGTAGATCGGCGAGCCGTCGAAGGCGAATTGCGAGGTGCGCAAGCCGCGAAACTCGATCGGGGCGCCGGGGAAGGCGCCGCGGGCACGGTCGCGGATATCGGCCAAGAAGTCGCCGAAATGGCCGTCGTGATTCATGACCCAGTGCGGCTCGAAACCGGCCTCTTGCAGGCCGTCGAACACGAGACACTCGCGCGGAGCCGCTTCATAGATCTTCTTGTGCGGAACCTGGCCGCAATTGCCGCGCAGGAGCCGGATCGCCGCCGGACCGCTGTAGCTCGCGGCGGTGTTGAACGCTGTGAAGATCACCTGAAAGCGCGAGAAGAACGGATGTTGTGCGCGCTCGACCGCCCGCAGATCGTCCCAAGACAGCGAGCACGCGTGCACGAAAATGATGTCGAATGATTCGTCGTGGGCGGCAGGCGTGCCGAACCGCACCTGGCGCAGCTGCTCGCGCGCGTAGAACTCTTCCAGGTGTCGATCCAGCATCTCCGGCCGCATGTTGCGCGGATCGACTTGCTGGAACGTCGTCGTCGGTCCGGCGACGGCCGTTGCCACGACGGGCTCCTGCACTCCGAACCGCGGCAATCCGTCGGGCATCAAGATGATCGCGAAGATGGCGATGAACACGAACGTGCTGAGTCTGAGCTTGCGCCGCGCGATCGAGTAGACGACGAACAGCACGGCGAGCTGCAGGATCACTTGCCAATTCACGAACCGGCCGAGCAGCTCGATCAGATACGGCAGCGAGAACGAGGCGAGGTTGTGCGTCTGCGACAGCACGCGCGTAATCGGCGGCAGCCACGAATCGTGGTAGAGCAGCATGATGCCGAGCGGCACGGTGACCAAGTTCTTGGCGAACCGTTGCCGGGCATTCTGCGGCGGCAGCGCCGTGAGCACGGCAAAGCCCAAGTTCAGCCACGGGTTGAATCCCAGGTAGCCGCCGGCGAACAGCAGCAGCTTGGCAAAGAAATAAGCGCTCCACAAACCCATCAGTGGGCCTCCTGAGGCTGCTTGCTGCTCCCGAAGAAGCTACGCAAGCCCGCATACAGGCTTTCGAACAATCGCAAGTAGCCGCTCGCGCCGAACGAGAACACTTCCGCAAAGCTGGCGAGCGGTCGATCGAGCTGTCCCGACTTGTACGCATCCGCCCACGTGTCCGGTTGGCCGAAGGTGCAGCGGACGTAGTCGCGTTCTTGCTCGATCGTCAGCGGACCGAGCTTCAATCCGATCTCGTTGTCGCACGCGAACACGACTTTGACCGGGAACCGGTATTCGACGCCGTCGGCGACTAAGCCGATCTGCGCGGGATCGCCGCCGGACAACGAGTGCATCGCATACGTCTTCGCGCCGATGCCGAGCATCGAGTAGTCCTCGGTGTCGCAGGGCAGCGCCGTGCCGTCGGACAGGTACAGCGTCGCCGACATCTGTTTCGCGACGCGGTGCGCCGCGCGCACCTGCCGCGTCTCGGCTGCAACGCCGAGCACCGCACCGAGCAAGATGAGGTTGAACAGCGTCCAGATCAGGTTGAGCAGCACGGTGTCGGCTTCGTACGAGTTCCACAGGAACAGCCGCGGAACGGCAATGAGCGCGCCGCCCATGTTCAAGAGCACCAAGGCGAGGTAGGGCGCGGAGATCTTCCAGTCGAAGAAATCGTGCTCGACCAGACCGCCCTTCGCCGTCACGTTGAACTTGCCGAGGCGCGGATTGATGAGCGCAATCGTCGTCGGCAGCGCGATGTACCAGGACAGCGTTGCTTCGTACGCCTCGTTCCAGAACGAGTGTCGGAAGCGCCCTTGCAGATGCGAATTCGCGAGACTCGATTGCACGAGGTGCGGAATCGCGTATGCGGCGAGGGTGATCGCCGTGGCGTTGATGATGTGGAGCTCGAAATACAGGTAGGCGAGCGGCGCCGTCAGGAACACGAGCCGCGGAATGCCCGAGAAGAAGTGCAGCATTGCGTTCGAATAGCAAAGCCGCTGGAAGAAGGTCAGGCCCTTGCCGAGGAACGGATTGTCCAGCCGGAAGATCTGCGCCATGCCGCGCGCCCAGCGGATGCGCTGGCCGATGTGGCTCGACAAGCTTTCGGTCGCCAAACCGCCGGCGAGCACTTCGCGCAGGTACGCCGTCGTATAGCCGCGGCGGTGCAGCTTGAGCGCCGTGTGCGCGTCTTCGGTGACGGTCTCGACGGACACGCCGCCGACTTCCTCGAGCGGACCGCGTCGGAGCACGGCGCACGAACCGCAGAAGAACGCGGCGTTCCAGAAATCGTTGCCGTCCTGAATCAGGCCGTAGAACAGATTGCCTTCGTTCGGCACGCGACGGAACGTGCCGAGATTGCGCTCGAAGGGATCCGGCGAGAAGAAATGATGGGGCGTTTGCACCAGCGCGCATTTCGGATCGCGCAGGAACCACCCGATCGTCGACGTCAAGAACGATCGCACCGGAATGTGGTCGCAATCGAAGATGGCGATGAATTCGCCGCGGGTGAGTTGCAACGCGTGATTCAAGTTGCCGGCTTTCGCGTGCTCATTGTTCGGACGCGTCACGTAGTGCGCGCCGCATTGCTCGGCGAACTCGCGGACTTCCGACCGTCGCCCGTCGTCGAGGATGTAGACGTTCAGCTTGTCGGCCGGCCAGTCGAGCGTGAGCGCTGCGAGCACGGTCGGTTTCAAGACCTTGAGCGGCTCGTTGTACGTGGGAATGAAGACGTCGACGGTCGGCCACGTGGAGCGATCGGCCGGCAACGGCGCGGGCTTGCGCCGAAGCGGCCGGGCGTTCTGGATGTAGCCGAGCAGCATGATCAGCCAGGTGTAGCATTCGGCGGCGAGCAAGCCGTAGCCGAGAAAGGCTTCGATGCTGGAGGCGAAGTCCGTCGTTTCGGTGAGGCGCCACCAGATGTATCGGGACGTGGCGACGACCGAGAACGAGATCATGATCAAGCCGGGGCCGAAGCCCGCCAAATGGCGGATCACCAGCGTGGCGAGCCACATCGCCGCGAGCAGGACGAACTGTTGCTGCAGGTCGAGCGGCGTCGTGGCGGCGACGACCAGGAAGAACACGGCCGCGGCAATGACCAGAGCGCGCACGACGACGTGCGCCTTCGAATAGGCGGCATAGAGGGTCTGCGCCGCGCGCTCGATCTTCTGCGCGAGCGACCACGCGACCGGCGTGACGTGCGGATACAGCGCGTGGTGCAGCAGCGTGCCGAGGCCGACCGGCGGCCGCGGGCGGGATGCGGACGTCGCCGGCGCGGTCTTCGGCTGCGGCGGATTCACGAGCAGCAGGCTCAATATCCACGAGCGCAGGCTGTGCGGATCGGCAACGCGCAGTTGACGCGCGAAGAACCTCAGCGGCGGGCCGAAAATGCGCTGAACCCATTTCGGCCACGGCTGCGCCTGGTCGGGCGTCAGCACGAACAGATGCCACAACCAGCGCGCAAACTCCTGTCCCCAGCCGACCTCGAGAGGCCGCCCGGGCGGTGTCCGCGGATGGAAGCGCGGCACGCGAACTGTGTCGTTCGGATTCAGCATGGGAGAAGCCGAAAAATCCGGCGATTACGGTCTTGTGCGCAGAAATCGGGAATCGTAGCGATGCGCGTTGCCGAGGTAATCCGACGGCATCTCATCCTCGCGAGATGTTCGAGCTCTTCGGCGCCTCTTCGGAGGGATCTCCGATCCATCTCTTCCTGCGATAGAAGGTAAGCGTGACGAGCGTCACATGCGCATTGCTTCAACGAATCGCAATCGGCCGCGGCGGGATCTCTACGCGCGTCGTCGCTTTGCCGAACGCGTGACGCAGATAAAGCATGAAGTTGGTCGGCTCGTAGTAGTCGGCGCGGTCGATGTCGAGCTTCATGCCGAGGACGAGGCCGGGCAGCACGCGACGCTCCACGGCCGCGTAAGCGGAAACGCTCTTGCCGCCGCCGTCGCCGCCGTCGTAGTACGGTGCGGCGAAGCCGCTCGGCAGGGGCGAGGTTTCCGCAAGCGCCTGCAGCTGCGCATCCGTCGGATAGAACGGCGCTCGTGCAACTTTGCTGTCGCTGTGCGAGAGCGAGACGCGCAGCCGATAGCTCCAGCCGCGCCAGAGCCCTTGCAGCTCGAGAGGAATCGACACGCTCAGATACGAGTCCGGACTGTAATAGCCCCCGTGGCCGAACGTGTAGTGTTGGAGGTTGCGCTCGTAGCTCCAGAAGTTTGCAGTCACGCCGACGAAGGCTTCGAGCTCGGGCCGCGCGATGAACTTCCAATCCGTCGCAACACGCACGCCGGTGAAGGTGTTGTTGGGCACATTCGTGCCGCGAAGTTGCATGTGACGAACCGAGCCGGCGACGCTGAAGCGCTCGCGATACAAGCCGGCCCACACGTAAGGACCCGTCTCCACGACGCCGCCCCACGTGCGCCCGCTGATCGGATCGCGCATACCGGCATAGGACAGCACGCTGCTCGTGACGGCGCGACGCTCGACGCCGAGCGCGAAATCGATGCCGCGCCAATCGGGCGTCCATTCGAGGCCGCCGACCACGTTGCGCAGCAGGAATCCGAGTGGCGTCGTTCCCACGTCCGCGACGAAGGTGTCCGTCGCATATTCCAGGCTCAAGGCAAGCCCGTCTTCGGTGCCGTTGCCGTACGGCCGCGGTGCGGCGGGTCCTGCAGCTTGGATCGTTCCTAGCCGCGCCGCCGTGTCGTAGTCGGCGCCGAGTCTGCCTGCATCGATCGAAATCGCATCTGCGCGCAACGTGAAGCGGCGGTCGTAGTCGTGGGCATAGCTCCACACGGTCGGAACGATCACGGCATCGAACTGCGAAACGCCTGGATCGCCTGGCTTGTGGCGAATCTCGATGCCGGCTTCCATCCAGTCGCGCGCGCGCGCATCGAGCGCCAGGAGCGCTTCCCGGGCTTGCGCGGACGCCGCGGTGTCGGTGCCCGCGTCGGCGCGTGCGAAGAAGGCGCGTGCGCCTTCGAAATCGCGTTGCGCCAGCTTCGCGCGTCCGGCGAGCACGAGCGCATCGCTGCGGTGAGGAGCGCGGAGCAATACGCCATCGAGCGTGCGGCTGGCGTCCTCGGTCGAGCCGAGGTCGAGCTGGCGACGCGCAATGCCGAGCTGCAGCTCGAGGTCTTCGGCCGGCGCGCGCTCGATCACGTATTCCAATTGAGCGAGCGCAAGGTCGCGACTCCTGTCGGCAGTCAGCGCGCGTACGTAGGAAAGCCGCGTGTCCAGATCGTCGGGATCCTCCGCGACGAGCGCGGCGTAGCGGTCGCGGGCAACGCGAATCTGATTCCGGCTCAACGCAAGGTCTGCCTGTGCGACGCGCAAGGCGCGGTCTTCGGGATCTGCAGCGAGCAGGGCATCGAGCTTTGCAGCTGCTGCCTCGTAGGCGCCGGCGCGTTGCAAGCTGCGAACGGTGCGCAGTTCGAACGCGCGCTGCAATCGCGCAACGGTTTGGCGTTCCTCAGGCTTCAGCTGCGGCTCTGCACGCAACGAGGCGAGCGTCGCTTCGAGCCGCGGATCCTCGGCGGCATTCAGAATCTCCGCCCACGCTAGTTGCACGCTCGTCTCGTGCGCTCGCTCTTCCTGCAAATACGGTGCGAACGTGCGCAGCGCACGCTCGCTCTCGTCGAGCTCGATCCACCCGTACGCCACGTCGCGGGCGCGGTCTACGTGCACGAGCGCAAGGGGCTCCACGCTTTCCAGCACCGCGATGGCCGCCGCACGGTCGCCGGCATTGCGACGGGTGCGGGCAATTTCGCGGGCTTCGGCGATTCGGGCCCGAGCGTCGAGCTCCTGCATATCGCGAGTGCGCGCCGGCTCGGGAACTAGCGCGATGGCGGCGCGCGCTTCGGCGTATGCATCGATGCTCGCGAAGTAGAGCCCGCGCGCGTATGCCATTTGCGGATCGCGCCGATTCGGCGCGCTGCGCATGAGCGCCGTGGCGCGCTCCGGCTCGCCCTGAGCGACGAGTAGGTTCGCCAGTCGGTAGCGAATCCAGGGATCGTCCGGTGCGAGCTCTAGTGCGCGCTCGAAATCGGCGCGTGCGCGCGCAAGATCTCCCGCCGTTTGGGCCGCGCGTGCCCGACCGTCGAAGGCGACGGCCAGCAACTCGTCGCGTGCGGCGCTGGTCCAGCGTCGATCTGTCGGCCGCGACTGCAGCCGCTCGATGGCGGCGTCGTAAAGCCCGCGATCCAGGAGCAAGCGCACATGCGTCTCGAACAGCCATGCCGAGGACGGCTCGAGCCGCATGGCGTCCTCGAGCGCTCGCTGAGCGGTATCGACGTCGCCTGCGGCGACGAAGCGTTCGCTGACGGCGATGACCGACTCGGCATTGCCGGATGCGAGGGCTGCCGCGACGTCTCTCTCCAATTCGGCGCGCGGCGCGTTAGTACGCAGAGAAGCGAGGCTGCGTCGCGCCCACTGCAACGCGGTGTCGGTCACGGCATCGAATTGCCGAGCGTCCGGTTGCAAAGGCGCGTCGAGCGCACGCATCACGGCGAGCGCGCCTTTGGCGCTTCTTGCCGCCGCAGGCGTGGACAAGAGGGCATCGCGCAACCCGCGGGCGATGGTGCGCTGAGGCTCGGATGCTGCGTCGTTCGCGACGGTGTCTTCGAATGCACGAATCGCGGCGTCGAATTGCGCGCGGTCGGCCAGCATCCGCGCGGCGACGGGGTCGTCCGGGTTCTTGCGTCGGTATGCGCGCAGGATCTCGGCCGGTACGCGCCGGTAGCCGAGCGATGCGATCGCGTCCGCTAAAACAGGCTGCACATCGCGAGCGCGAACATCGTCGCGTTGCGCGAGCTCATGAAGCATGCGCAAGCCTTGTACCGCAGTCGCATCGCGATCCAGCAGATGACGTGCCAGCGCCAGCCGATAGCGTGGATCGTGCGGCCGGCGTGCGGCGAGACGGCTCAAGCCGACGCGCGCCGATTCCCAGCCGCCCGGCGTGCGTGCGAGCAGCAGGTAGTATTCGATGCCGTACATGCCGTCCGGCGCGCCGTCGGGAAACAAACGGTCGAGCTCCTGTCGCGCTTCGGTGCCGCGGCCGAGTTGAATCAGGCGTTGGATCGAGGCGAGCTGCAGGCGATCGCGCGTTGCCACACGCAGCTCGGTTGCGAACGTGCGCGTCTCGCGCGAATGCGGGAACCGTTCCTCGAGCAGTTGCAGGATGCGGCGCGCCTCGGCGATGTTGCCTTCGCGAAGTTGCAACTCGCCGAGCTCGAATAACGGTTCCGGCGAGTCGGGCCGCGCGGCGATGAGCTTTTCGAGCGCAAGGCGCGCCAGATCGCCGCGATCGCGGGCTTCCCAAAGTCGGGCGCTGTGCAGCAGCTCGTCGTTCGCCGTCGGCGGCTCCTGCGCGGCGGCGAAGCCGAGCCACAGCAGACAGCTAAGAATCAACGCGCGGCGCGGCATGTCGCAGTCCACCTCGAAGCGAGCGTGCCGTTGCGCTCGAATCGATAGCGATTCTCGATCCAGCCGCTACCGAACAGCGACAGCACATCGCTGTAGTACGACTCGCCGTCTTGCAACGCCTCGCGCTCGACCCGGGCGCGATGCGCGGCGAGCGCATCGTCTCGCTTGCTCGCGGCGAGCAGCGGCAGCATCGCCGCGGAAAAACCGGGCGAGCCCTCGCCTGCCGTCTCGAGCGTGTTCGTATCGACGCGCTCCACGGGCGCGGCGCGCGCCGCGGTGCTCGCGATCATCGGCTCGAAGTGCCGCACGAGTTTCGCGCGCATAGGATCGTTCGGCGCGAGCATGCCGGCCCATAAATAGACTCGAATCGCGTTGTAGCTGCCGATGCCCTGCGTCGTGCGGTCGGTGGCGAAGCCTTCCGGCGCGCGATACTCGATCCAGTCGGCGGCGAAACCGCGCGGGGCGGAAGCGAGAATCACGCGCTCCGACGAGGAGATCAATCGCTTCCACGCGGCGTCGCGCGTCTGCGTCGCCAGTCCGCGCAGCAGCTGGATCGGCACATAGCTGGCGTTCAAGCGCCAGGTGTTGTGCTCCACGAATCCTTTCGGACCCGGAAGCAGCGTCGGGCCGAGCCCGGGCACGTACGCAACTTCTTCTCTTAGGATCCTCGCGGCGAGTCGTTTGCCGAGCGTGGCGTATTCCGGAACGCACCACAGGCGGGCAGCTTCGCCGAGTGTGTATGCGAGCCAAAGGTCGGCGTCCGACGCGGAGTTGGCATCCAACACGCGCCAGGTGCCGTCGAATGCACGTCCCCACTTCCATGCGGGCAGTCGAGCAGCAAGATCGCCGGCCGCGAGATTGTTCTCGGTCCAGCGCAGGAGCTTTACGAAGGCGTCGCGGTCGTTGGCGACGAGCGCAAAGAACAGCGCGTACGACTGGCCTTCGGACGTGGTGATGTGCTCCGGAACGCTGCGATCGATGACGCGTCCGTCCTCGCTCACGTAGAGCGCTGCGAAACGCTCCCAGGCCGGCCACTCTTGCGCAGCGGCAACCCGCGCGCAGCAGAGCGCCACCAGCAGCACCGCGGACAACGAGCGCCGTTCACGCACGCGTCACTCGCCTTCGGCCTTCAGGCGCTGTTTGGCGCGGCGTTGCAGCCAGCCGTAGACCCACAATGCGACGACGGCCGCTACGGCGAGCGTAAACAACGTCAGCAGGATCGAATGCCGCGACAGGTGGAACCAGAGCCGCTTCCACCACGACAGCGAGCCGACGTAATAGACCGATTCGCCTTGATAGCTCTCCACGTTGCCGCCGCGCACGATCGTCAAATCGCCGCGGACGCGCGAGACCTTGCCCGCGTCTTCGAGCACGTCGGCGAGCGCCGCTTGCGCGTGCGTATCGGTGCCGATCAGCGCGACGACGGTGCGGCCGCTGCGCAACGGTGATTCGAAACTGATGATGGCGCCGAGCGATCCGTCGGCTTCGACCTGCACGCGAGTATCCGTCGACCGGCGGTCGGGCTTGGCGAGGAGGTCGTAGTTGCCGAAATGTTGGGCGGCTGCGGCGTCGCGCAGCGCACGGTTGCGGGAGCGCAGCTGGAGAAGACGATTCTTGCTCCAGGTCTCGAGCAGGCGATCCGTGCCGACGCTCAGGATCAACAGATCCAGGTTGCCAAACTTGAGCGCTTCATCGGTGTCGAGCAGCCGATAGGCGGCGGCCACGGCGCCGGTGTGCCGGCCCATGCGCCCGAGCACGAAGAACAATTGCTCGAGGTTCTCGGGCGAGGCGATGTCGCTCAGCACGATCGCCGTTTCGCCGAGGTCGGCGTAGCGCGTGAACGGATAGCCGGCGTTGGCGAAGAGCGCCAGGTTCGGCATCGCGGCGTAATGCGGGAACTTGGAGATGTCGATCGTCGAATCCGGATCGAGCGCCTGACGAGGCGTTCCCGTGAACACCGTCGTACACATTCCCCTGCGGTGGAGCTCCATCGCGAACTGGAATTCCATCACGTTGTTGCTCGCCAGCTGGAAGGCCGGGATCACGAAATCGTCGGCTTGCTGAGCCGTCGGCTCTTGCAAGAGCGGCACGAGCAATCTGTCGCCGAGCGTGCGTTCGGCTTCGGAACGCAGCCGATACGACCGCAGCAACTGATTGTTGATGCTGATGCTGAGCATCGAGTTGTCGCCTTCGTGCGGCACCGTGTAGCGGTAGCGCAGCTCGACGGGTACGCCGCTGCGATTCCAAGTGAACAGATCCGGCGGGAGCCGCAGATTGACGTGGATCGGCTCAGGCGCGAAGCCGGAACTCTGCAGCTGTTCCTGGAACTCGACCAGCTCGCCGAGCTTCACCGGTCGGTCGGAGCGCAGCCAGCGCGGTACGTCGTAGGCTTTACGCCGCTCGTACTCGACCGCCTCGATCGTGGCGGTCGATCCGGTCAGCACCGGGTTGCCGAGCACCAAGCCTTCGACCGCGGCGCGCAGTTGAGCTTCGTCCTTGCCCTGAAAGACGAGTAACTTGACGTACGGATCGAGCGGATGATCGACGATGCTCACCGTCGGTTTCGATACCTCGTCGAGCGGCAGGCCGGCCGGGCGCGCCGCGTTCGTCGCGAAGACCAGCGCATGCCGCAGCGGCGCTTCGTCGAAGCTGACCGGGAAGCGTGCGCTGCGGTAGTCGGCGAGAGCGCCGAACCACGAGGCGATGACGCCTGCGCTGCGTACGATCTCGCGCGACGCCGCGCGCGGCAGGACGATCGGCAGCACGAGACGGCGGTTGTCGCGTCTGTCGAAGAAGGGCGCGGGCAGCAACGCAAGATCGTTGCGCAGCTCGAGCGGCCGAATCGTCAGCTCGAGCTCGCTTTGCGGACTGATCACCGCCCAGATCGAGGAGTGCTGCGGATCCTCGCATTCCAGCGTGTAGTGCCCGATCAGCTCGAAACGGAGCTGGTTGTAGTCGGTGAAGTAACGAGGATCGAGCGCGATCTCGCGTTCGTTCTCCCGACCCGCCTGTTCCCTCGGCAGAGGCAACGTCGCGAGCAACTGATCGTTCATGTGCACTCGCAGGTGCGACAGGTCGGGTAGCAGCGCGGGCGAATAGGTCAGACGCAGGCGCAGCTTCGCGCCGACGATGACCTCGTCGATGCGCGCGCCGACGTTCACAGTGCCTCGGGTCTTGATCCCGTGAAGCTCGATCGGGCCGGCGCCCAGCTCTGCAAGTGTGATCTTCGTCTCGCGCAGCGGCTTGGATGCTGTGGGATCCGTCGCACTTCGCGCGGCGGACACGTGACCGAGGAAGGCCAGCAAGCACGCGAACAGGATGCCACCTGTCCAGCGTGCGCGGGGAATCGATGGTTTAGTTCGATGGGCTAGCAGACTCATTGCGCACGCAAGTATCGCGCATTCGCGACGAAGCGTGCCGACGCAGAGTTCACACTCTGATTGAGTGGAACAGTTGAAAGGAGTAGTTGATAGCGTGTCGCGCGCGTTTCGATCAGCGGCTCGCTTCGCCTTCACCCCGCTGCAACGTCGCGCGTACCTGTTCGCGCTTGCCGTCGCGCCAGATCGTGAGCGTGATCGTGTCGCCGACCTGGTAATCGTCGAGCCGTGCGTTGAGCAGCGCCGCACTCGTGACCTGCTTGCCGTCGACCTCGAGGATCACGTCGCCGGGAATGATCGTGTTCCGTGGCCCGATGCGAATGCCGCGCAAGCCTGCGCGCTCGGCACCCGTTCCGGGACGTACACGGACGACGGCGACGCCGTCGATGCCGAGCTGACGCTCGATCGCCCGATTCAAGACTTCGTCGGTCTCGATCCCGAGGCTTGGTGGGGCGTAGCGTCCCGTCGCGATCAGTTGCGGCACGACGCGGTTCACCGTGTCGACCGGCACTGCAAAGCCGATTCCGGCGCTTGCACCCGAAGGGCTGTAGATCGCGGTATTGATGCCGATCAGGCGCCCGGCACTGTCGAGCAGCGGACCGCCCGAGTTGCCGGGATTGATCGCCGCATCCGTCTGAATCAAATGTTGGATGATTCTGCCGTCATCCTGAGTGAGCGAACGATCGAGCGCGGAAACGATGCCCGTCGTGAGCGTCCAGTCGAGACCGAACGGGTTGCCGATCGCAAAGACCTTCTGTCCGACACGCAAATCGTGACTCGTGCCGATGGCAATGGGCGTAGGCAGATTCTCCGGCACACGAATTCGCAACACGGCAATGTCGTGAGCAGCGCTCGCGCCGACGAGGCTTGCCGAATAGTCGCGACCATCGGCAAGCCGCACGATCGCCTCGGCCGCGCCGGAGATCACGTGCCAGTTCGTCACGACGTGGCCGTTCTCGTCCCAAATGAAACCGGAGCCCGTGCCGCGCGGGACGCTGAGGACGTTGCGCGTCCAGAAATCCACGACGCGATCGCGCGTGGAAATGAACACGACCGACGACTTCCAGCGCTCGAAGATGTCGATCGTGCTGAGCTCTTCCGCCGTCAGCTCGCCGCGCGGCGTGACCTCGCGCGGCGCTGCTTCCACGCGTCCGACACGCGAGAGCAACTCCGGCGCCAGCGTCCATACGGCAAAAATACCGAGCAGGGCGATCGCAACGATGCGCGCCGCCCGGACGAATGGGTCAGTGGGATTTTTGTGCATCGAAGACTCCAGCTCGCGCGAGAAGCGCGAGAGAGAATCGAAAGTATAAATCCTGATTCGTGATTCGTGATTCGTGATTCGTAGCGCGCTGGGCTCCGGTCGGAATCGACAGCGACGAGCTAGGTGCGCTGGAAGCGCAGTGCCACGTGAGTCTCGGGAGGAAGCGGAAGGCTCGGTGTGACCCCTGATTTGTGGTTCGAGGTCGAGGATGAAGATGGCGGCGTAGTAACGCGTCTTCCTCTTGCCTTCAGCCATCAGCCATCAGTCTTCAGCCTTCAGCCTTCAGCCATCAGTTTTCAGTCTTCAGCCTTCAGTCTTCCACCTCCTGCCTCTTCGGAATCTCCACTCCTCGAATCACCGCCGGACGTCCGAGGAAGGCGTCGAGCGCGCGGAGCACTTGCGGGAAGTCGGAGATGCGGACGAGGTCGCCGGCGTTGTAGAAGCCGACGAGATTACGCACGAGCGAGAAGATCGCGATGTCGGCGATGGTGTACTCGCGACCCATGATCCATTCGCGTGTCTCGAGGCGTGCGTTGAGCACCTCGAGGAGCCTACGGCTTTCGGCCACGTAATGATCGAGCGGGCGCTTGTCTTCCCAATCCTTGCCTTCGAATTTGTAGTAGAAGCCCACTTGACCGAACATCGGTCCGATGTTGGCGACCTGGAAGATCACCCATTGCATGGTTTCGTAACGCGCGGCCGGATCGCGAGGGAGGAACTTTCCGGTTTTCTCTGCCAGATAGATCAGAATTGCGCCCGATTCGAAGAGCGCTAGCGGTTTGCCGCCGGGTCCGTTCGGGTCGATGATCGCCGGAATCTTTCCGTACGGGTTGAGCGAGCGGAATTCGACAGACCGTTGGTCGCCTTTGGCGAAGTCGACCAAGTGCGGTTCGTAGGGCAGCCCAGTCTCCTCCAGCATGATCGACGCCTTGACGCCGTTCGGCGTGTTGAGCGCATAGAGCTGGAGCCGGTCAGGAAATTTCGCGGGCCATTTCTTGGTGATCGGATAGACGGATAGATCGGTCATCGTATGGATCGCCGGTTGCGGAGCCTGCAAGCCTAACGCAGGGCCGCCGGCAAGTGTTCGCCGGAGGGTTGCGAACGTTGCTTGCCGGGCGGCCGGCAACCGACTCAGCTCATTGCGAGCTGCTGCCTGGCGGCGCGGACGGCTCCCGCGGCCGCACCCGTCCATTTACGAATTGCACGTCGCAGGCTCGAAGAGTTCGAGAAACCCATGAGCGCCGAGATTTCGTCCACGCTCAGTTTCGAAGCGCGCAAGTGGTAGGACGTGAGCTCCATGCGCACTTCATGGAGCAGGGCGCGAAACGACGTCCCTTCCTGCGCGAGTTGTCGTGTGAGCTGGCGTGGCGTCATGTGCATCATCTCGGCGACGCGTTCGAGCGTGAGCTGTTTTTCGAAGTTCTCGACGAGATACCAGCGGACCTCTGCGGTGCACGTCGTTGCAATGGACGCGCTTCGTAACTCCTCTTCGCAGCGCCGGACGATTTCCTCGAACGCATGGCGGCGATACTCGCGAAACGGCTTGAGGCAGAAATCCACGTGCGCGGAAATCTGCGAGCGCTGTCCGCCGAAACGGACGTGCGTGCAGGGGAGCGCTCGATACATGTCTGCATGTGCCGGAGGCGGTCCAGCCAAGGTCACGAGCACGGACGGATCCGCAACCGACTTGTTGCCGCAGGCATCCCAGAACAGCAATGTCGAGGCGAGTCGAAAGTCCAGCTCGAATTGCCGAACTTCCGGCGGACACTTCTCCGCGCCTGGAAAACATTCTAGCGGATAGACGAGCCGGTAATTCTCGTCGACGTATGTGTCCGGTCGGCGTTTTCTCAGCGCGTAATAAGGCTGCGCGAGACGCAAGTAACGACGGAAGATATCGGCCGCTTCGCGCAGCGTCGGCGCGCAGTGCACGACATAGCCGGCGGTGCCGTAGAACGACATATCGAACAGCTTGGCGACTTCGAGGCCCAGACCCGGCCGCCGACACAGCGCGACACCGTTGCAAATCAGCTGGTGTTGCTGAGCGTACGAGATCTTGGCGGCGGAATACTCGAGGTGATGGCGCGCGATGCCGGTATCTCGCAGCAACGCATCCAGGTCCGCACCGAGTCGCGTAAATGCCTCGATGAAGCCGAGCGGATGCAAGCGCAATGGAATGACCTTGGCGTGAATGTCCATGACGTGTTCCCCCAAACTTCTTCCATGCGTCGCGAGCACTATTGACTTATTAACGACCCACGAATCACGCGACATAGATATATGCCAGCGCCGCGCGCTCCCGGCAACGACGCACAAACCGTGACAGGGATTGTTGTAGGCGCAGGATTTCGATGCGCGGAATGCGCGATGGCGAAACGCTTGCCGATCCGCGTAAGCTAACCGTATGAAGCTGGGATCGAAGAGTGCGCTGCTGCTCGTCGGAATTGCGTGTGCGGCGTTTGTCATATGGCGCACGAATGCGCCGGACGACCGCGAGGTGCATCGCTCGAGCGTGTCGCAAACCGTCGAACCGCGAACGGTCGCGAATACATGGCGATCTGCGCCATCCGAACAGCGGAATGAAACCGCTTTCACAGTGTTCGGATCCGCGACGACGATCGACGAGCGCGCCGTGCGCGAGGCACTGCGGGAGGTGCGGATCGACGAGCATGGCAATGTCGTGATCGATCACATGGCCTTGAGCGCCTTGCGCGATGGCATCGCTTCGCTCGGGCCCATGGATGCGGATCGGATCGCCGAGCTCCAGCGAATCGTTCGCGACGGTCTACCGCCGCCTGCGGGAGAGCAGGCAGCAACACTCATCGGCAGCTACTACGAGTATCAACAAGCCGCGCGGACGCTCGAGAGTACCGGCGAGGCAGATCTTGCGCAGGCGCAGACTCGGCTCGATCGCCTCGTCGAGCTGCGGCATGCGTACTTCGGCACGGAGACGGCCGAAAAGCTGTTCGGCGAAGAACAGGCCTACGCGCGCTTCATGCTTGCGAGCATGCAGCTTGCCGCCGACGAAACGTTGTCGCCGGAGGAGAAGCAGCAACGTCAGCAGGCGCTATCTCGAGAACTTCCGGAGCGTCTGAGAGTCGCGGAAGTGCCTTCGGAGCCGCAAGCGACGGAGCTGGCCGCTGACTTCCCTGCACGCTATGCCGCGTTCGAGCGCGAGAAACAGGCGATTCTGTCGGCCGGCCTGGCAGAGGAGGACAAGAACGCGCAGATCGAACAGCTGTTGCATGACTATTTCGCGCCGGAGGAAATCGACCTGGCGCTGCGCTACGATCCCAACGCCGCTCCTTGATTCCGTCTCGCCAGCGCGATCGCAATCAGAATGGCAAGTGCAATGGTCAACCCGTCGACGAACCAGCGCGGGTGGCGATTGAAGAATGTGCCATTGCTGTCGGAATACGGAATTTCCGCGACATAGCCGCCTTCCGACCCGGGCGGAGATCTGAATCTCAACTTTCCGCGCGCATCGACCAGTCCCGAAGGGCCGTTGTTGATCGCATGCACGAGAGGAAGCCGATTTTCGACCGCACGTAGAATCGAGCTGTACAGATGTTGCTCGGCCGCGCGCGTCGTGCCGAACCATGTGTCGTTCGACAGGGCAACGAGCAGTGTGCGTCCTGGTGCTTGAGCGGCAGCGCCGGCGACGTAGCGTGCCGCCGTCGTTTCGTAACAGATCAATGGAATCAGCCCGATTTCGTCCAGCGCAAAGACGCGGGAACCGTCGCCTGGCGTGACCTCGTCGAAAAAATCTCCGAGATAGGCAGCAAGCGCATTGCGTGCGGCGGGAAAGATCTCGGGGACCGGCAAGTATTCGCCGAATGCGATGCGCTCGACTTTACGGTAACGATCGGACAGCGCGCCGTCTGCGACGAGCGCCGCCGAGTTGAACACGTGCGACGACGCTGTGTCGTGGATGCGCTCCATGTCCTGGAAGATGACGGGTACGTCGATACGCTCGAGCTCGCGCAAATAACTGTCGCGAACCAGCGGCCGATCGAAGAACCCGCGATAGCGCGCCTCGGGCCATACGACGAGTTGCGCACCGTGTTGCGCGAGACGCTCGGTCGTGGCGAGCTCGAGCGGATAGGCGTACGAAAACCCGGCACGCGGCTCGGGAATCGATGCGCTCGGCGGATCGTTCGGTTGCACGATGCCGACGCGAAGGGTAGGGGCATTCTCGAGTCGGCGTTCCCAATCCTGCAAAGCGTAGAGGCCGTAGCCGAGCCAGCCGAGGACGACGAGCCCTGCGACTGCGAGCGCTACGCGATCCCATTTCGTCATAGCCCTGGCGAGCAGCACGTAGATCGCGGCGTTGACGAGCGCTATCAAGGCATCGAGGCCATAGACGCCCGTGACATCGATTGCTTGTATGGCCAGCGCAAATTGCGCTTGCGTCTGGCCGAGCTTGATCTCGATCGGCATCGGCAGCAGCGCAAAGCCACTCGCGAGTAAGACCGGCCAAAGCAGCAGCTCGTGAAAACGGGTGCGGCGTTCGAGCCAGCGGAACCCCAAAGCCGGGAGTGCGAGCAGATGCGCACCGTAGAGCCAGGCAAGCGCAGCCAACGATGCGCTTTGAGCCGTGCCGTAGCCTTTCAAGTTCGAAACGAACTCGACGAGCCAGTAGCTGCCGACCGTTTGCATTGCCATACCGGCAACGAGTCCGAGTGCGTACGCCTGGAGGGGACGCGTTCCGCGCAAGGCGAACAGCAGCGGGACGAACGCCATCCAAGCCAATGCGTAGAACGCCGGATCGAGAAAAGCGAGCGCTGAAGCGCAGCCGGACGCGACAGCCAAAGCGACGCGCTTGGTCGGGTCGACACGTGCGGCTGCTGTAAGAGGAAGGACGTGCGTCGAGCTCATGGGAATTGAGCCATCCTCGAATCGAGCGCGGATTGCGCTTGCTCGAGCGCGGCAGCTTTCTGCGTATCCGTCAGCGTGTCGTCTGCTTCGATGCGCCGCACGGTCAACATGTGCTCGGCGAGCGCTTCCTCTCTCCCGAACAGCGCATCGGCTTCGGCCGGAAAATGCTCGCGGCGCAACGCACGCAGCTTCGCCCATCGAGCGGTTTCCTGCTCGAGCGTTTCGGACTCGCGCGGAAACAGCAGCTCGCCGGCGGCAGACCGGTACGCCGCGTAGCGCGCGAAAAGCTCGAAGAATTCGCCGCCCGCCGGGTGTGGCAGAGTCTTCTCGATGAGCAGTCGATACCGATTCATGGCTTCGAAGGGGAGCCTTCGATCCGGCGGAATCTCTGCTAGCGACTGTGCCAACGCGGATTCGAGGGAGGCATCGATGATCAACCGCGTGTCATCGGACAGCGACACGCGCTCCAGCGCACGTTCCAGTTGCGCAGATCGGATTCGTTCGGCCGGCTGGAGCTGCGGGGTCGCGATGTAGTCGCCTCGCCAGTCATCCGGTGGTGAGCGGTACGAGACCGCATGCAGGCCGGCAAGCGCGACGAAAGCCGCAACCGCGATACGTTGTAAGAGCAAGCGCGTGTCTGGTATGAGTCGATCGTGTGGTTTTTTCATGGTGTTTGCCGGCCTTACCGGTGCGCAAGAGACAACCTCACTCTCTGCTTGCCCGCCAGTGCACGAGCTTCCCATTCGGCCTCATTTTGGTCACTCGTGTCATATCGGGAGATTTTCTCTGGTACCTAGAATCTTGGGTCCTTTGCGGAAGCGCTCCGGGGGATGCGGTTCATTGCGAGCCGTTCGGACCAACAAGCTTCGCGCGCTCTAAAGGCGCTTGCACAAAAGGGGCCCACCATGAAGTCGAGAATCGTCTTGTTTAGTAGGGCAGCAGTCGCCGCATTCGCGGCAGTCTTCGTCACGTCTTCGTTTGCCATCACACCGGGCGGCGGCGATCCTTCGGCACGTTATGCGTCGGCCGGTCCGTACTCCGTGACTCAGCAGTCGGGCGGCACGAGCTGTACGATCTATCGCCCGACCAACCTGACGAGCGGCCATCCCATCATTCTGTGGGGCAATGGTACCGGCGCATCGCCGAGCACTTATGCCTCCGGATTGCGGCACTGGGCCTCTTACGGATTCGTCGTCGCCGCTGCAAATACCTCCAATGCCGGTACCGGCTCCGAAATGCTCGGGTGCTTGAACTGGCTCGCGAACTCGAGCTTGCGCGGCGCGCTCGATCTGAATCGCGTGGCGACTTCGGGGCATTCGCAAGGTGGCGGTGGCTCGATCATGGCCGGACGCGATTCCCGCATAGATGCGACCGCGCCGATCCAGCCGTACATTCTGGGACTCGGTCATCAAACTTCATCGCAATCGCAACAACGCGGTCCGATGCTGTTGCTCTCGGGCAGCAGCGATATCATCGCCGGGCCGACGTTGAACCAGGCGCCGGTGTTCGCACGTGCGAACGTTCCGGTGTTCTGGGCGACGCGCAGCGGCGCAAGCCATTTCGAGCCGGTCGGCGATTTCGGCGACTTCCGCGGCATCACCACGGCGTGGTTCCTGTATCAGTTGCGCGGCGATGCGCAAGCTGCAGCCCTGTTCACCGGTCAGTGCCAGATGTGCAGCGCGAGCGGCTGGTCCGTGCAACGCAAGGGCTTCTAACCGCACGCAATGACGGCTCGAGTCAAGCTCGAGCCGGATTCGAAACGAAGACGCCGGCGGCGAAAACCGCCGGCGTCGTCTCGTCAGCTCATCGGTTCAGGAGGCGGCGGAGGGTCGTCCGGGAGCGGGATGAACTCCTGATCGTCGTCGACCGGCAATGCAAAACGCTGCGCGCGCCAGTCGGCCTTGGCGCGGTCGATGCGCGTCTTGCTCGATGAGACGAAATTCCAATCGACGAATCGCTCGCCCACCGGCTCCCCGCCGAGCAACATGACGGTTGCGGGCTCGGTTGCTTGCAGCACGACATCCGCGCTCGGCTCGAGCACGACCATTTGCCCTGCCTCGATCGATGCCGAGCCGATCGACGCGCGGCCTGCGGCGACGAACGCGGCGCGTTCGCTATATCGGTCGGGAACGACGATCGTTGCGCCATTCGTCATCTCTGCGTGCACGTAGAACAGCGGCGAGTACGTTCGAACGGGGCTGTTGCGCCCGAACGCTTCGCCGGCGATCAGCGTGATTCTTGCGCCGTTTTCTTCCCAGCGCGGCAGATTGGCCGAATCGACGTGGAAGAATGCGGGCTCCGTTTCCTCGTCCTCGACCGGCAAGGCCACCCAGGCTTGGATGCCGTGCATCGGTCCGCCGTGTTCGCGCATCGTGTCGAAGCGTTCCGAGTGCGTGATGCCGCGACCCGCCGTCATCCAGTTCACTTCGCCGGGACGGATTACTTGGTGGTAGCCGAGGCTGTCTCGATGCACGAGCTCGCCGACGAACAAGTAAGTAATCGTCGCAAGCCCGATGTGCGGATGCGGCCGAACATCGGTGGTCTTCGGAATCTGAGGCGGAAACGTCGTCGGACCGATGTGATCGAAGAAAATGAACGGCCCTACCATGCGACGCTTCGACCAGGGCAAGACTCTGCCGACTTCGAGCCCGCCGCCCAGGCTACGACGCCGCGAATCGATGAAGAGCTCAATAGGAGACATGCGTGACTCGTGATTCGTGGTGGGGCATCCAGCGCTCGCAATCGGGCTCGAGCGGCAGGACGGTGCCGTGTCTCGTGGAGCTTATCAGGAGACGCGCGCCCGGGAAGTCCGTTCTTGCCCTGTACCATGGATGTCGAATCGCGAAATTGCTCGGCGGCAAGGCGTCAGCGTCGACGCCGTCAAGTTCATCTCGGAAACATTCGCGCCAAGCTCGGGATCAGCGCACGAAACATCGCTCGAGCAATGGTTCCGGACGCCGAAGTCGAGCAGGCTCAAAGCCCGTAGGCAAGTCATGGGTGCATTCGGGCTGTGACGAATCGGGCAGATCTCGCGATCGGTGCGCAACGTCGAAGACGCCGAGCGCTGGTACAAGAACGTGCTCGGCCTCGAGCACTTGTACACATTCGTAAGCTCGCGATCATGGCGCAAGCGAAAGACTCGTGAACGAGAGGGAGCGCGGGGCTCTGGGCACTGGGCTCCGGAAAGAAAAAGACGCGCTGGCGCGCGCCTTCAGCGGTTAATACGTCTTGTCATGGTGCGCTCGATCGCACCCAGCGAGTCACTACTCACTCCCTTCTTCTCTATCCTGCTTCTCTTCCTTCGGCTTGCGCACGAGACTCACGTGGTACTTCTCCTCCAACGCGCGCAGCTCGTCGATGTCGAGACGCGAAATGCTCTTGATGGAGGAGGACTCCTTCATGCCGAGATCGCTCGTGCCGATTCGGTCGCGACCGAATGCGCAGAGCCGTCCGTCGCGATCGCGGTCGATGGTGGCCATCTTCCACGAGCCCTCGAGGCCCATCAGAGGCATCGTGAGCTCGACGAGATAGGCATTGTTCGAGCCTGGCCCGAACAGGACGATCTTGTCGCGATCGAGCGCCTGATAATGATTGATCTGACTGATGAAGATACAGGTGTCGCCGCGCTTCTTTTCCGGTGCGGCCTGCGCTGCCTGCGCAACGCCAAAGACCGCCAGCAAGGACAATCCCAAGAGCAAGTTTTTCATGACACATCCCTCATCCCTTCGTCGCAAAGACTACTGCGATGAGGATGAATGCGTCCTTAAGGGATTCAAGCCGGCGAATCAGGGCGGTCCATGAATTCGGGTTCGACCGTCCTGCCGGGGAGCTGGGGAAACGGCGGCAGTTTGGCTTCGAAACGTGCGCGCGTGCCCTCGGGGTCCGCAAGGGCAGCGGCCAGCGCGGCATTGAGCTCGTAGACCGCAGCATCGTAGCCGGCTTCCGCGAGCGCTGCCGCAAATGCGTCGACGTGCGCGCTGCCGCTCTGATACACGAGCGGTGCGAATTCCGGGTCGATGTCGTCGTTGTCCGGTTCGCGAAACGCCTGCTCGCAGCCCGCGGCGTCGGTGGCGTGATAGTTACGGCAGGTCTGCGGACGCGCCTCGTAGATGGAACAACGGCCGAATCTCAGGAAGGGGCACTTGAGCGTGTGGCGCAAGCGGGCCTCATCGTCCAAACCGGCGAGCGTCGCGCTGTTCGTCCGAATCTCGGCTGCGATACGTGCGCGGGTTTCATCGTCGAGCGCGGCCATGACCTCGAGGATCCGAAACACTTCGGCGGCGCGCACATCGACCGTGAAATAGCAGCACCAATAACAGCCGTTCTTGCACGCGAGCGTCGACGCGTCCCCTGCGGCGGCCAGCCGTTCGTCGTGGCGGCGTTGTGAGCGAACGAGCGCAGCGATGGGGCCGCCATGTTTCAGATCGGCACGAGCCTGCTCCAATTCGTCGCGCACGATCGAATCGATCAAGTGCTCGTCGATCTCGATTTCCATGGGCGAGCCCGGCTTACGGACGCATGCCGAACTTGGACGGGCCGGGCTCGCGCAACTTGGCCGCCAGCCACGCGAACTCGCAGATCAACGGGCGCGTGTCGCGCGGGTCGATGATTTCCTCGATCTGGAAATCCTCGGCGCTACGGAACGGCGAGCGAAGCTTTTCGAGGCGCGCTTTGATCTCCGCGATCTTTGCGGCCGGATCGGGTGCGGCATCGATCTCGGCGCGATAAGCGGCCTCGATACCGCCTGCGAGCGGCAACGATCCCCACGCGGCGGATAGCCACGCATAGCGCACGGCATAGCGCCCGGTTGGGCGGTGCGCACCGCCTGCGACGCCGAACGAATTGCGGACGATGATGCTGCACCAGGGCACCGTGGTTTGTTCGATCGCGGCCATCGCGCGCACTCCGTGCCGTATCGTGCCGGCGCGCTCGGCTTCCAAACCGACGGAGAAGCCGAGGCAATCGGCCAGGTAGACGATGGGCAGATGGAACGTTTGGGCCAGATCTACGAACCGGATGATTTTCTGGCATGCCGCGGCGGTCCAGGTGCCTCCTTGGTAGAAGGGATCGCTTGCCATGAGCGCGACGGGCCAGCCGTCGAAGCGCGCAAAGCCGGTGATGATCGATCTGCCGAACATCTGGCCCATTTCGAAAAAGCTGCCGCGGTCGACGATCGCTTCGATGATCGTGCGCATCTTGTACACGCTGTGGCGTTCGCGCGGCACGATGGAGAACAGCGCTTCTTCGCGCCGGTTCGGATCGTCGCCGATCGGCTTTCGTGCTGCGCACTCGTACACGGAGGAGGGCAAATAGGAGAGAAAGCGGCGCGCCGCTGCAAATGCTTCCTCCTCGGTATCCACGGCGTGATCGACGGCTCCGGCGCTCAATTGAATCTCATAGCCGCCGAGCTCCTGTTGCGTGAGCGTCTCGCCGAGTCCGGCGACGACCGGCGGACCGGCGACGAACAGTGCGGATTTGTCGCGGACCATGACGGAGTAGTGGCTGGCTGCGAGACGTGCGGCACCTAGCCCTGCGACGGGCCCGAGACCGAGTGCGACGACGGGCACGGTCGCCATGTTCTCGAACATCAGATCGAGGGACATCGCCGGCGTGTGACCGCCGGGCAGATGCGTGCGACCCGTCGTTTCGATGACGCGTACCGAACCGCCGCCGCCCGAGCCTTCGATGATTCGGATGATCGGCAAGCGCAGCTCGTTCGCCATCTGTTCGGGATAACGGCTCTTCGATGGAATCGTCGCTTCGTTGGAACCGCCGCGCACGGTGAAATCGTCGCCGGTGACGACGACAGGGCGTCCGTCGATTCGGGCGCGGCCCATGACCACATTGCTCGGCGTGACGCCGATCAAGTTGCCTTGTTCGTCGTACTGGCCTTTTCCGGCCAGAGCGCCGATCTCATGAAACGAACCGGGATCGACGAGCTTGTCGATCCGCTCGCGCACGGTGTATCGGCCTTTGCTGTGTTGTCGGTCGATTTTGTCCTGACCGCCCAGCTTGCGGGCCTCGGCCATACGCCGTTCGAGCTCTTCGCGCTCCGGTGTCCAATCGCTCACGATCCAGACTCTAGGTAAGGCATGAAAACAATGGTCAATGGTCCGTGCGCGATGGAGAATGGTCAATGCCATCTCTCAGTGGAGCGTTTTCGTGTTGTACTCGATTTTGATCTATGTCGATGAGGACAAAGTCGCTGAGATGACGCCCGAGGAGGAAGATGCGCACATCGCGCAGCACCTGAAAGTACACGACCGACTGCGGCCGCAGGGCAAGCTCGGTCCGGTCGTCCGGCTGGAGCCGACGAGCACCGCCAAGCGTCTGCACACCGATCGCGAGCTCCGCGTGCTCGATGGGCCGTTCGCAGAGACGAAGGAACAGCTGCTCGGCTTCTACATCGTCGATTGCGAAACGGAGGAAGAGGCGCTCTCGATCGCCCGATCGCTTCCGAGTATCGGAACGATTTTCGAAGTTCGGCCCGTGAAACGAATCTTCAACTAGTCGTGGCGGTGGGTAGTGAGTGGTGAGTGGTAGCGCGCCCGATCTCCAGTCTTCGGTGTAGCCTGCGGAGCGGCGGCGGGCCACAGGCGACGGCTGGAGCGCGGGGCGCGATGCCTTCAGTCTTCAGCCTTCAGTCTTCAGTCCACCATTCGCGTCGCCGCTCCACGCCGGTCCCGAGAATTCCGTTTCGACGATCACTTCGACTTCATCGCTCACGCCCATCTTCGTGCCGGCGGGAGGAATGCCGTTCGAAATGCCGAAGTCCGAGCGCTTGAATGTGCCGCGAGCCGAGAAACCGACGCGTGCATTCGGATCGAACGGATGTCCGGCCCAACCGCCATTCAGTGTGGCTTCGAGGACGACCGGATGCGTAACGCCGTGGAGAGTCAGATCGCCGGTGATGCGCACGGCGTACGGACCGACGGGTTCGACCGTCGTCGAGCGATATGTGATGTCCGGGAACTGTGCCGCGTCCAACCATTGCGCTCCGAGCAGCTCTTCGAGGAAGCCCTCAGGCGGACCGTCCAGATCCAGGGATTTCGGGTCGACGGTGACGTTCACGCTCGAGGCAGCCAGATTCCGGGGATCCAGCTGCAGTTGCGCATCGAACGTCTTGAATCGCGCGGTGTACTTGGAGAAGCCGAGATGATCGACGCGGAACAACAAGCTCGCGTGGGACCGATCGAGCGTGTAGGCACCTGCCGGTAGGTCGCTCGGCACGGTCGATTCCGAGGTGTTCGGTGCCGAGGGCGCTGCTTCGGCAGCGTGTTCCTGTTTGGAGCACGCAGTTATTGCAAGGACCGACAGAACGAGTAGCAGTGCTTTCATCGAGCTCTCCCGAGAATGATCGAAATCGTCTCAAAGACGCGCGAGCTGATTGGAATCCGACACCCAAGTTAGGCTGTAGACCGTAGGCTGTAGCAAACGCCGCGTGATCGATGCTCTAGCCTCGATGCTCGCGGCTCCCCCACATCCACTCACCACTCACGATTCACGAGCCGCGAATCACGAGCAGGAAGGGTATCCTTTACACCTTTTCCCAACTACGCGGAGCAGATTCCCGATGGCGATGGATGTAGTCGATTACGAAATCTTCGGCGACGACATGCAATATGTGGAGATCGAGCTCGATCCCGGCGAAGCAGCGGTCGGCGAAGCGGGTGCGATGATGATGATGCAAGACGGTATCGAGATGGATACCGTCTTCGGCGACGGCTCGTCGCAGCAGGGCGGTTTGTTCGGCAAGCTGCTCGGTGCCGGCAAACGGTTGCTGACCGGCGAGTCGCTGTTCACGACGATTTTCCACAACGAGTCGAAGAGCAAGCGGCGCGTCGCCTTCGCGGCGCCGTATCCCGGCAAGATCATCGCCGTGGATCTCAAAGAGGTCGGCGGCACGCTCATTTGTCAGAAGGACAGTTTCCTGTGCGCGGCGCGCGGCGTGTCGCTCGGTATCGCGTTCAATCGGAAGCTCGGTGCCGGCCTGTTCGGCGGCGAAGGCTTCATCATGCAGAAGCTGGAGGGCGACGGTCTCGTCTTCGTGCATGCCGGCGGCACGTTGATGTCGCGAGATCTGCAGCCGGGTGAGCGCGTGCGCGTCGACACGGGTTGCATCGTGGCGTTCCAACCGAGCGTCGACTTCGACATTCAATACGTCGGCAAGCTGAAGAGCGCGCTGTTCTCGGGCGAAGGTTTGTTCTTTGCGACATTGACCGGCCCCGGCCGGATTTGGCTGCAGTCGTTGCCGTTCTCGCGCCTGGCCAACCGCATCATCGCATCTGCACCTGCCGTGGGCGGACGGCGGCAAGGCGAAGGCTCAGTGCTCGGCGCATTTGGCGATTTGCTGGACGGCGACAACTAAAACCTATCTCAAAGCTACTGCGCGCCCGCAGGAACCCCGCGAGCCGCGCGGTCGCGTCTTTACGGTACTCCATGCACGACATCCAGGGTTCGGGCCGGCTGTTCGGAGGATCGTCGGGCGCCACGGGCGAGGACGTGCGTTTCTCGCTTGCAGAGTCGCTCACTGTCAGCGGGCGCGATCGGATCCACACGGTTCCGGTCGGCACGCTTGAGATTCGCGAGGTGAGCAACGTCGCGCTCGGTCTCGAGCTTTCCTGGAACAGCGGCGACACCATCTACGCCTTGCAGATCTTCGATGCCGAAACGCTCGCGGCCGTGCGATCTCATCTCGGCACGCTGCCGCAGATGCAGGCGTTGCAGAAGCGACAGCGTCGAGCCGGTATCGGTCGAGCGCTCGGTTGGACGGCGCTCATCGTTTTCCTGTTGCTGCCTTTGCTCTTGATCCTGCTATTCGTGTGGCAGGCCGATCGTATTGCTGCAGCCGCGGCGTCGCGCGTGCCGATCGAGCAGGAAGTGCGCTTCGGTGAGCAAGCTTTCGAAGGAATGCGCGGGTCCTTGCAGATCGTCGAGGAAGGGCCTGCGTATGAGGCAGTAAGAACGCTCGGCGAGCGGCTCACTTCCGGTTCGAAATACCGTTATCGATTCCTGGTTGCCAAGGACGACACGGTGAACGCATTCGCGGTGCCCGGCGGCATCATCGTCGTGCACACGGGATTGATCGCCGCGACGCGTCGGCCCGAGGAATTGGCGGGCGTGCTGGCGCACGAAGTGCAGCACGTCGAGCAGCGTCACAGCCTCCAGGCAATGATCAAGAACCTCGGACTGCGAGGCTTGTGGGCGCTCGTTTCCGGCGATTTGGGCGGTGGGCTCATCGGACGCGCTGCCGTCGAGCTGACGAGCTTGAGCTTCTCGCGCGCTGCCGAAGCGCAAGCCGACGAGAAGGGCTTCGACCTGCTGTTGGATGCGGGTATCGATCCGCGCGGCATGGCGGACTTCTTCGCGATCCTCGGTGAGCGCGATCGCAGCGTCTCGCCGCCGCCGTTCATGTCCACGCATCCGGCGAGCGCTGCGCGCGAGGCCGCGCTACGAGCGCGCTTGGCTGCGATCGAAGGCCGGACGTTCGCGCCGCTCGAGCTCGGACCGTGGCCGCCGACGTTCTAACGGCTGAAGACTGAAGGCTGAAGGCCGAAGGTGGAGGCACGCTCGCGCGTGCTGACCCGGGCCCAGCGCCCCAATCAAGCGAGGTTGTGATAGACCTTCTGGACGTCGTCGTCCTGCTCGAGCTTGTCGATCAACTGCAGCACTTCCGTCGCTTGCTCTTCGGGTAGCTCCGTCGGGCTCAAGCAGATGTACTCGTGCTCGGCGGAAATCGGCGTGATGTTGCGGTCTTCCAGCGCCTTCTGCACCTGGCCGAAGTTCTCGAATTCGCAACGGATGACGAGCTGCGGCTCGCCTTTCTCGCCCGTGCTCTCGCCCATTTCTTCGAGGCCGTGGTCGATGAGATAGAGCTCGAGATCGTCCTGATCGATGCCTTCGGGCTTGAGCCGGAACACGCCCATCTTCTTGAACATGAAGCTCACGCTGTTGGTCGTGCCGAGATTGCCGCCGTACTTGGAAAAGATGCTGCGGACGCTGGCCACCGTGCGGGTTGGATTGTCGGTCGCGCATTCGACGAGGACCGCAATGCCGTGCGGCGCGTAGCCTTCGTAGATGACCTCGGTGTAGTCCGCCGCCTCCTTGCCCGAGGCGCGCCGAATCGCCGCCTCGACCTTGTCTTTCGGCATATTCACCGAACGCGCGTTCTGGATGACACGCCGCAGATGGGGATTCGATTTCGGGTCGGGGCCGCCTTTGCGGACGGCGATCGTGATGTCTTTACCGATGCGCGCGAACTGCTTCGCCATTCGGTCCCAGCGCGCGAACATCGTGGCCTTGCGGGTTTCGAAAATGCGACCCATGGGTTGATCCAGTGCTGAGATTCGGGCGGGCAATTATGCCTCAGACCGCCAAGAGTGGGCTCAGGGCACTGGGCTCTGGTTAGAACGAAGCGCGCAGCTCGAAGATTTCGCCTCCTCTTTGCGGGAGGAAATCATGATGGGGAAGCTCATCTTCCTCATTTGGCCAGCCTCCGCTCCACCAGCCATATCGCTACCACGACGCTCGCGACGGCGTAGATGACGAGCACGAAGGTGTGAAGCGGAATGTTGTCGAGCGGAGTGCCGACGACGAGGCCGCGGGTGAGTTGCGTCGCGTGGACGAGGGGGAAGATCTGGGCAATGTAGTGGACGATCTTGGGGAGCTGCTCGGCCGGAAAGAACACGCCGGAGATCAGCATCATCGGCATGAGCAGCAGGCTGAAGTAGTACGTGAACACGTCGTAGGATTTCGCGAGCGCCGTCACGATCAATGCAAGCCCGCCGAATGCGAGACCGACGAGCAGCAAGACGGGCAAGACCCAGAGCGCGGCAAACGACTCCACCAAGCCGAGCAGCGCCATGACGAGCAGAATCGCGATGCCGGACAGCATCGCTTTCGACGCCGCCCACACCCACTCGCCGATGACGACATCCGCGACCGTCATGGGGGCCTGCAAAATCGCTTCCCACGTCCGTTGCATTTTCAGTCGCGTGAATGCGGACCACAGTCCTTCGAACGACGCGGAGTTCATCACGCTGTAGCAGAGCATTCCCGAGCCCAGAAAGGCCATGTAGCTCAAGCCGCCGATCGACGGCAGCAAGCTGCCCAAGCCGAAGCCGAGGCCGACGAGCCAGATCAACGGGTCGGCCAAATGGCCGACGAGTGCCGAGCCGATGAGCTTGCGCCACACCAGGTAGTTGCGCCGCACGACGTGCACGAAGCGCCACCGATTCGCGGTCGGTGCGTGGTCGCTCAATGCGGCAGTCAAGGTCGCTTCAGTCACGTAGGTCGCGTCCCGTCAGTTTGAGGAACACATCTTCCAAATTCGCCGCACGGCGCAATGCACGTAGCTCCGGTTTGGATTCCAAGGTCTTCATCAGCGGCTCGGGATCGCGGCAGTAACAAAATGCCGTGTCGCCCGCGAGCTCGGCGCGCGACGAATGCGCATGCGCGTGCTCGTTGAACCACTCCTCGACGCCTTCGCCGTAAACCTCGACGACGACCGGTTCGATCTCGCGTTCGATGAGCGCGCGCGGCGCATCTTCGGTGATGAGCGTCCCGTGGTCGATGATGGCGACGCGATCGCAGAGGCGTTGCGCCTCATCCATGAAGTGCGTGGTCAGCACGATCGTGCGGCCTTCATTGAGCAGCATCTTGAGCCGATCCCACACCAAGTGACGCGCCTGCGGATCGAGACCGGTCGTCGGCTCGTCCAGGAACAGCACGGCCGGATCGTTGATCATGGCCCGTGCGAGCGTCAGGCGGCGCTTCATGCCTCCCGACAATTCCTCGATGCGTGCATTCGCCTTGTCCGTGAGTCCGGCGAAATCGAGCAGCTTGGGTACGCGTGCCAGACACTCTCGCTTGGACAGCCCGAAGTACCGGCCGTAGACGATCAAGTTCTCGGTGACGGTGAAATCCGGATCGAGCGTGTCGAATTGCGGCACGACGCCCACGCGCATTCGCGCTTCGCGCGCGCGTTCGGGAACGGGCAGACCAGCCAAACGAATCGTCCCGGAGTCGGGTTTCGTATGGCCGAGGCAACACCGCAGCGTCGTCGTTTTGCCGGCACCGTTCGGGCCCAGCAATCCGAAACACTGTCCGGACGGAACGTCGAAGCTCAGATTCTTGACGACGTCGAGATCGCCGTAGCGTTTGTTGAGGTTGGAGACGGAGAGCATGCGTGGAGGATACATGTTGGGGCTTGGGGCAAAGTGACGCATGCGACATACCGCTCTCAACAGGCTCCCCGCCGATCTCTGCGGCTCGAGGAGCAAGGAAATCGTCGTAACCGCCGCAGAGCCCTGACAGGGGGACGTTAGCGCGTCTGCTCGATTCTCTGTTTCTTTGTTCTTTCGTGATCACTCAAGCTGACGCGATCACCACACCGCGATCTAGCCCCAAGCCCCCATCCCTACTGTGCTTCCCACACCACACCCTTCTTCGCCTCCACCGCGCGTTTCAACATGTCGATCAGGGGTGCGGCACGGGTGACGATGGAGATGGGAGGTTCTTTGGGCTTTTCGTCGTCCGATTCTTCGTCTCCATCGCTTGTCGGCGCGGGATTCGAGGACTCGGACGCTTTCAATGCTTGAATTTCCCGCTCGAGCCGGGCCAATGCGGCAGGGACATCTTCGGCGAGCAGCGCTCCGGGAATGCGGCCGGTCGCGCCCATCATCTTGAGGAGCGTTTCTGCGATGTCGCCGAACATCATGACGGATTCGGTGGCGGGGGAGCGGAAGGTCACGATCATGTCGAGATCCCGTTGGGGCTGAGAGTCGACGATGCAACGAAAGCGTGAATAGGGCAGTTCCGCGCGTTCAAGTTGCCCAGTCGGCAAGACTGGATGCACGCAACACCGTGTCCGCCACCTGTTCCGTCAGACCCTGTACCAGAAGAATCGCGCGCGCCTCGTCGGTCGAATAAAGGCCGTGATGCGTGGCAACGCCGAGTGTCCCGGCGAGCTCGCCGTAATACACCGCACGACCGAGCGAGCTCATCTCGAGCGGCGAGATCTCTCGACATTGCTCGTCGAGCGCAGCCAAAGATGCGTCCGATAATTGCCACGTTTTCGCAATTTCGAGCGCGAGCCGGCTGCGATGCGATTGCATGATGCGTACGAAGACCTCGGGGCGCGGCAACACGTTCGGCGCCGAGCGGTACTTTTCGAGCGCGAGCCGAAATAGCACGAGCAGCGCCAGCGACCGCACGACGCCGAGCACTTGCGCAACCAACGGATCGTTCTCGCCGGCGGCTGCGGCGTAGGCTTCGGCGCCCGCAGCGCTGCGCTGGGCTCTTTCCCAAGCGAGATCCGGGAAGCGATCGAAAAGACCTTTCGGCACGCGGAATACCGGCTGCAGAATCGCGAGCGAAACCAGGCTGCGAAGGCCGTCCGTTCCGAGCAAGGCGACTGCTCGATCGAGACTTTCCACCGGCTGCGCGCTCATTCGATAGAACGCCGTGTTTGCGCGCTGGAGCGTCGCGCCTGCAAGTGCGGGATCTTCGAGAATGAGCCGCACGAGGTCTTGGCGGGTGGTTTCGTTGTCGTTCAGCGCTTGCAACAACTTCGGCAGCAGTAGGGGCCGGCGAGGCAAGTGCTCGCGCCGCTCGGCCGCTTCGCCGAGCGCCTTTTCCACGAGCTCGATGACGCGCGAGTGATCGTCGAAAATTTCATAGTCGAAACGGGGAACGCCGAACGCCAGCTTGAAGTACCGGGTTTCCGCTTCTTCGATCGCCTCGTTGGAATGCGCGATGCCCGCGGTCTGCCCGGCATCCGGCGCAGCGAATGCAAGCGCGGCGGTTTCGAACGCATCGCTCACCCGGCGGCGCAGGATGAGGAAAGCGGCGACTGCGGCCACGACAACTACGGCAATCAGGGCAAGCCAAATGGAGGACGGCATTCTTCGTATCGATTGCGGCTCCGCCCGGCATCATAGCGCGATCGGGCGGATCCGCCAGCGAAAGCCGGTTGACAGGCGCAGCTCAGGTGTTGAGAGTGCGCCCTCTGCCAAATACCTTGCCTAGATCGTGAATCGTCCTTCACTCGCCTCAGGTCAGCTCGACGAGATCGCGCCGCACGTGCGGCGGCTGGTCGCCAACAATCCCGGCTTCATGACCGGAGCCGGCACGAATACCTATCTACTCGGGCGGGAGCGATTCGTGGTGATCGATCCAGGTCCCGCCGAGCCGCGTCACATCCAGCGCATTCTTGCCGAGACAGGGCGTGCCATCGATGCGGTGCTCGTTACGCACACGCACTCCGATCATTCGCCCGGAGCGCGCGTTCTCGCCGAGGCCGTTGGCGCTCCGTTGCTCGGCCAGCCGGCACCGGTCGGCGATCATCAAGACATGACTTTCGTGCCGACGCGGACGCTCGCCGACAATGATCGCATCGAGCTCGACATCGGCGTGGTGCGGGCATTGCACACTCCGGGTCATGCGTCGAATCACTTGTGCTATCTGCTCGAAGGTGCGGGTCTGCTGTTCACCGGCGATCACTTGATGCAGGGCTCGACGGTCGTCATCGCCTATCCCGACGGCAACATGAAGGCGTATCTCGAGTCGCTCCAGCGCTTGCAGCGCGAGCCGGTCACGCGCCTTGCACCGGGGCATGGCCTCACGATCGAAGATGCGCAAGCGGAGATCGCGCGCATCATCGCCCATCGCCTGAAGCGCGAAGCGAAGGTCATCGAGAGACTCGTTGCACACGGGCCGTTGCTGCTCGATGAGTTGCTGAAGCTCGTTTACGACGATGTCGATCCGCGCTTGCATGCGCTCGCGCGCGCCTCGTTGCTCGCACACCTGGAAAAGTTGCAGGAAGAGGGGAGAGCGGCAAGTCCTGCATCCGGCATATGGAAGGCGGTCTCCGCATGAAGCTCACGATTCGATTCTCTGCGATTGCGCATGCGGTCTGATTCGCACCCGCTCATCTCGCTTCGAAACTGTTCGCTGATTCTCGACGGTCATTCGATTCTGGATGACGTCAGTTTCGAGCTGCGGGGCGGACAGCGTTGGGCGCTGATCGGCGCGAACGGTTCCGGCAAGACGATGTTCCTGAAAATGCTGCGGGGCGACGTCTGGCCGACCCCGACCGGACGCGAGGAGCGCATCTACAACTTCGCTGGCGTCGCCAATGAGCCCGCCGGCAACAAACATCGCATCGCGTACGTCGGCTCGGAGCGCCAGGACAAATACGTTCGTTACGGCTGGAATCCGACGGTTGCGCAAGTCGTCGCAACGGGTCTGTTCGACGAAGACATCCCGCTCACCAAACCGACGGCTGCGCAGCGCGCGAGAGTTGCGCGCATGCTGAAACGATTCGGCATCTGGCGACTGCGCGACCGTAAGTTTCTGTCGCTCTCTTACGGACAGCGGCGCCTGACGCTGATTGCGCGGGCATTCGTATCGGATGCCCAGGTCTTGCTGCTCGATGAGGTGTTCAACGGGCTGGATGTGCAGGCGAAACGCAAGCTTCGGCACGCGCTCGAGACGCCGCGCGAACGTCATGCATGGATCATCACTTCGCATCGGCCCGAGGAGCTTCCGAAAAGCATCACGCACGTCGCGCACATCGCACGCGGCAAGCTCGGCATCGGTACGCGCGATGAGCTGCAACGCGTGCGTCGCTCCAAATCGAAGCGGGTCGCTGCAAGAGCCGAAGCGCATCCGCTCGTGGAGAAACGATCGACACGGAAGGCGCGGACGACAAAAGGGACAGGCGATTGGCTCGTGCGCATCTCTTCGGTCGATCTGTATCGCGACTATCGGCCGGTCATCAAGAATCTCGATTGGACGATTCGCCGCGGCGAGCATTGGGCCGTGCTCGGCGCGAACGGATCGGGCAAATCGACGCTGCTCAGCATGCTCTACGGAGATTTGCATCCGGCGCTGGGCGGCACGATCGAGCGGCAGGGTGTGCCGACGGGCACGCACATTTCCGAGTGGAAGAAGCGCGTCGGTTGGGTATCGCCTGAGCTGCAGGCGGATCACTATCTCGCGAAATCGATCGAAGAGATCGTCATCTCCGGACGCTACTCGAGCGTCGGCCTCGACGAGCCGCCGACGAACGCAGATCGACGCGCCGCCCGCCGTTGGATGCGCTTCTTCGGCATCGATCACTTACGTGAGCGAGGTCCGCGGCAAGTGTCGTACGGCCAGATGCGCCTGGCCTTGATCGCTCGGGCGATGGTGAACGAACCGGAACTGCTGCTGCTCGACGAGCCGTGCACCGGCCTCGACGGCGACGCGCGCGAGCACGTGCTCGCGCTGCTACAAACGCTTGCGCAGCGTCATACGCAACTCGTCATGGCCGTTCACGACGCAGGGGACATCGTCCCGGCCATCAAGCACGTGCTCCGGATTGGGGCGGGAGGCCGGGTGAGGGTGGGAAGTAAGGGAAGAAAGGAATGAGAGAAGGACTGGGCTCGTGATCCGTGATTGGTGATTCGTACGGGCGCGCGAAGCGCGCGTCTTCCGATATTCCCTTTTCCCTTTTCCCCTTTTCCCGCCTATAGCCAGTCGCCTGTCGCCTAAATCTGCACTTCCGCCTCGTACACAATCACCGCGTCGCCGATGATGCGCACGGATTGGGCGACCTTGCCTGAGGTCTCCACTTCGACCTGAACGGTGCCGGGGCGGCGTACCCAGCGGCCTTGGCGACCTTCGAATGCGACGCGGCCATCGACCGGTGTGAGCAAGCCTTGATTGACGAGGTACACGCCCAGCATGCCGTGGGCGTTGCCGCTGACGGGATCTTCGGGAATACCGAGTGCCGGGCAGAACATGCGCGATTCGGTGCCGGGTCCGCGCTCCGTGGGGCTGACTGCAAAAACGAAATAACCTTCCGCGCCGACGTGCGGCGTCAGTCGGGCCAGCGCTTCGAAATCGGGCTTGAGCGAATCGAGCAGCTCGGGCGAGCGCAGGCCGATCAACAGGCGCGACGTGCCCTTCGTCATGATCTGCAGCGGGCAGTCGTTGTGCAGGCTCGGGCTCGAAATGCCGAGCGCATTCAAGACTTGCGTGCGGTGATGATCCGGAATGATCGGGCCGAAGGAGGGCGGATTCTGGGTGATCGCCACCCGATAATCGCCGTCGACTTCGGTCACTTCGATCTCGACGACGCCCGCACCGGTGCGTTGCCGCAATTGTCCGGTCGGTTTACCGTCCTTCTTTGCGCGCACGTATTGCGCCGCGATGGTGGCGTGGCCCACGAACGCGATCGGATGCCGCGGAGTGAAGTATTTCACCTGCATGTCGTGATCGTTCGATTCCGCCTCCAGCACGAACGCGGTTTCGCAGTTCACTTCCGAAGCGATCATCTGCATCTGCTGTTCCGACAGCTCGTCGGCATCGAAGACGACGACGGCTGGATTGCCGCAGAAGCGCTCGCGTGTGAACGCATCTACATGGAACAAGCGGCAACGGTGCTTGGACATAACGGTTCGGGGTCCCAGTAAGAGAGCAACAGGGCGTCTTATAGCGTGATGGAACGCTAGAGGCTACAGCCAGGGCATGGGGCGTGGAGCTTGGGGCATAAGGACCGTGGCAGTTGGGGCGATTTTCTAGCGCACAAACGTCGTCTCTCAGCTGCGTGCTGCACAGTTGCTTGTTGGACGGCGATCCGAAAGATGGCCGTCATCGAAGCTGCGAGCGAATGCTCACGCGCATCCTTCTTGCCCAACGAGCGAAGCAAGTGATTCGCGCACTCTCAATCTTTCACTTGGATCCGGGCCTGTAGTTCGTACGAGATCCGCATCGGAGCCCCAAGCCCCGAGCTCCGCGCCCCAAGCCCTGGCTGTCGCCTCTCGCCTGCCGTACACTTCCCCCCGCCTTAGGGGTGGCCCTGACTCGGGCCTGAGATGCCGGCCGCGATCGCTCGATCGCTCATCGGCGGACCCGTTGAACCTGATCCGGTTAGTACCGGCGTAGGGAGCAGGACATGCGATTTTCTCGCCTCGAATCCATCTGCTTATCTCGCGCTGCCTAACGGATCTTCTTTGCGGAGAGGATCTGTATGCGTGCTCTTGTCTTTCGTTCTTGCATAGCCCTTGGTGCGTTCGCTTGCAGCACCGCCGTTGCCGACGTGCTCGAAGAAGTCGTCGTGACCGCAACGCTGCGCGAACAACGGCTCGTCCAAGCGCCGGTCAGCATTACCGTGCTCGATGAGCAATCGTTGCGCGACGCGGGTCGGCAGCACTTCGAAGACGTGCTGACGGCCGTGCCCAACCTGCATTGGGCTTCGGGTACGTCGCGTCCGCGCTTCTTCTTGATTCGCGGCATCGGCGAACGCGAACAATGGGAAGGCGCACCGAATCCGTCGGTCGGTTTCCTGATCGACGGCATCGATTTCAGCGGCATCGGCATGGCGGCAACGACGTTCGATGTCGACCGCATCGAAGTGCTGCGCGGTCCGCAAGGCTTGCGTTACGGCGCGAATGCGCTGGCCGGCTTGATCTTGCTCGAAAGTCGCGATCCGCAGCCGGACTTCGGCTTCGAAACGTCGGCGTCCTACGGTTCGTACGGCAGCAGCTCCTTCGGAGCCGTCGCGACCGGACCTGCAGCGGCGCTCGACTCTGCGTGGCGCATAGCAGTCCAGCGATATCGCACGGACGGCTTTCGCGACAATGTCTACTTGGGTCGCGACGACACGAACGGACGCGACGAGCTCACTGCGCGCGCAAAGTGGCGATGGCAGCCGGGCGATGCGACGACCGTCGATTTCGTGTGGCTGCACGCCGATCTGGACAACAACTACGATGGGTGGTCGATCGACAATTCGCGGCGTTCGCTCGCCGATCGTCCCGGCAAGGATACGCAGCGCGCGAATGCCGGCGCGGTGCGTTTGAATTCGAGCCTGGCGAACGGCGGCGAAGTCTTCGTCGCCGCGACGTACGGCGAATCGAAGGGCGAGTACAGCTACGACGAGGATTGGGGTAACCCCGAGAGCTGGGCGCCGTTCACGTACGATTACTTCTATCGCGCATTGAGCACGCGCCGCGCTACGTCGTTCGAAGCGCGATATACGTCCGGACCCGCGGCGAATCCTGGCGAGGTCGCTTGGATCGCGGGTGCATATGCGCTCGATACGAGCTACGACCTCCAAGACGGGCGTATCGGTGTATTCATCGATCCGATCTACGAGTACTCGTCCGAGTCGAACGAGTTTCTCTCGAGCAACTACGATGCCCTGAACGTCGCGCTGTTCGGTCAACTCGAAGGCCGATGGAGCGATCGTTGGGGCTGGTCGTTCGGCTTGCGCGCCGAGCAGCGCGAGGCCGACTACGCCGATCGAGGTTTCGACGATGCAGGTCCGCGCGCGACGCGCGCCAGCCAACGCGACCGCATGCTCGGCGGCGAGGTATCGCTGCACTACGACATCGCGGATGACAAGCGCGTGTTCGCGCGACTCGGCCGCGGCTACAAGGCCGGCGGTTTCAATCTCGGCCAGGGTGCCGAGCACCGCCCGCGTTTCGATCCCGAGTATCTCTGGAGCTTCGAGCTCGGATTCAAGGCGGAATGGCTCGACCGCAGGCTGTACACGGATGTCGCCGCGTTCTACATGCGACGCGAGGACATGCAAGTGTCGACCGGCATCCAGGAGGAAGGTGTCGCGGGCGGCTATTGGTTCCTGACCGACAACGCTTCGCGAGGTACGAATGCCGGGCTCGAAGCAACGGCGAGTTGGCGGGTCTCCGATCAGATCGAAATCGGCGGATCGCTTGCGCTGCTACGCACTCGGTACTCGGGTTACCGGCCGATGGGCGAGGATGTGAGCGACCGCGATCAGGCGCACGCACCCGAATATCAACTCTCGCTGCATGCCGCTTGGCGCAGTCCTACAGGTTGGATGGCCCGTGTCGATTTCGCTGCCATCGACGATTTCTACTTCGATGTTCCACCGGCCAATCAGCGCGCGGATGCCTACTCGCTTACGCACCTGAAGGTCGGCTACGAAGGCGATCGTTGGGGCGTTTACCTGTGGGCGCGCAACGTCTTCGACGAGGACTACATCGTCCGCGGGTTCTACTTTGCCAACGAGCCGCCGGATTGGGAGGACAAGCGCTATGTCCAGCTCGGCGAGCCGAGGCAGGTGGGAGTGAGTATGAGATGGGAGATGTAGGGCATGGGGCTCGGGGCGTGGGGCTCGAGGAAGAATGTGCGAGCGAAGCGTGTAGCCCAAGTCCCATGGCCCAAGCCCCAAGTCCCAAGCCCTCGGAGAGAAGCATGCATACCTCTATCGAAATCAGTCTCTATCCGCTCGATTCGGACTACATTCCGCCGATCAAAGCGTTCATCGAGCGCTTGAACACGTATCCGGAATTACATGTCGTGACGAACTCGATGAGCACGCAGGTATCGGGCGAGCATCGGCGACTTTTCGAGATCCTGGCGAAAGAGACCGAAGCGACGTTTGCCGAAGGCGGGCGGAAAGTGTTCGTGATGAAAGTGCTCGGCGGGACGGCGCCTGAGCAAAAGGGTTGACGGTGAGTCGCCGATGTTGCGCAGGTGCTGCAACCCGTGAACGAGCTCTTGAGTCAACTGCGTGAGACGTCGATGAGCGAAGCGATAGCCGCTGCGCTCGGGTTGGCGTACTTGCTGTTGGCCGTCCGGCGGAATCTGTTGTGCTGGCTGTGCGCCTTCGTCAGCACCGCGATCTATCTCGTGGTGTTCGCGCAGGCGGCGCTGTACATGCAGTCCTTGCTGCAGGTGTTCTACCTGGCAATGGCGGTCGTCGGCTTCTTGGACTGGCGTAAAGGACGCACGGAGGAGGCCGGCGTGCTCATTCGGGTTTGGGGTGCGCGCGAGCATGCTGTGGCGGCGGTTGCAGTCGCTGTGGCCACGCTGCTGAACGGTTGGCTACTTGCAACCCACACGGACGCCGCTGCGCCGTATCTGGATTCGTTAGTGACGTGGGGAAGCGTCGTGACGACTTGGATGGTTGCTCGACGCGTGCTCGAGAACTGGTTGTATTGGATCGTCGTCGATGGTCTGGCGGCTTGCTTGTACTTCAGTCAGGGATTGCTCGTGACGACCCTGTTGTTCCTGATCTACTTGGGCATCGTCGTGCGCGGATATTTCGTCTGGCGACGCGAATGGCGTGCTCAGGCTCGGGTCGAGGCCGCGCATGTCGCCGCGTGATCTGGCGGCTCGCGCGCTCGGTGTGGAGCGAAGCGACATCGTCGATGTCGAACCGATTCAGCACGGACTGACGAATCGCAGTTGGATCGTTCGCACGCGGACGGAAGCGGTCGTCGTGCGGATCAACAGCCCGCATTGGGCGTCCTTGCAAATCGATCGCGACAGCGAGGCAATCGTCCTCGACACCGTTGCCGCGGCGGGTATCGGGGCGCCGCTCGTTGCGCGCGACTTGCAGCAGGGCGTGCTCATCACGGGCTACGTCGGTCCGACGTGTGCGGCGGAGCAGATGCGTGCACCGGAGTACATCGATCGGTTGGGCGAGCGATTCAGGGCGCTGCATGCGCTCGATCCGCCGCGCGATGCACGCGCGGTGCATCTGCCGACATTGATCGACGGCTATCTGGACACGCTGCGCACGCTCCAACCACAGAGTCCGCTGCTCGAACCGCACATTCGTGCGCGCGGTCTCATACTGGCCAGCGAAATTGCCGATACGTGCACACCGCGCCTCTGTCACAACGACGTACACTATCTGAATGTCGTCGATGCCGAGCCTTTGCGGCTGATCGACTGGGAGTACGCCGGAGTCGGCGAGCCGCTGTTCGACCTCGCCTCGGTGTGCGTCTATCACGACTATTCGATGGAAGAGCGCGACCGGCTGTTGTCGGCGTACCTCGATGCGCCGCCGGATTCGCATCGCGACCGACTGGCGAAGTGTTGCTGGTTGTTCGAATACGTGCGAGACCTGTGGTCCGCCGTGCGTACGGCCATCGATGCGCAGCCTACGGGTGCCATCCGCCGCTCTTAGCGCTACAGTCGAGTGCAAGCGCACGACGACGCTGGTTGCCTCGTTTCGGATTCAATTCTTCATGCCCACGATTTACGTCACCGACATCTACGGCCAGGAACACACGATCGACGCGCCCGCGGGACGCAAGCTGATGGAGATCTTGCGCGAGTACGATTTCGGGATTGCGGCGAGCTGCGGCGGCTATTGCTCGTGCGCCACCTGCCACGTTTACGTCGATCCGTCCTGGGTCGATCGCTTGCCCCAGATTCAATCCGACGAGCAGGATCTGTTGTCGATGCTCACGACCTACGACAAGCACACTTCGCGCCTGTCGTGCCAGGTCTTGTTCACCGACGCGCTCGACGGTATTCGGTTGACGGTGGCGCCGGAGGAGTAGCGCGCATTGAGTGTGACTCGTGACTGGTGACTCGTCGGGCAGTGCGTGCCGACACGAATCACGGATTACGGAGCACGAATCACGTCAATTGCGGTTTCACTGATCTCCACTGATTGAGTGGCGAGTCACCAGTCACTAGTCGCGAGTCACGGCTTCTTCGCTTCCGTCTGCTTCGCCACCGCCTCGGCCGCCGCTTTGATGGCTTCCGGATCGCCGAGGAATTGGCGCGACTTCGGCTGCAGGTTGTCGTCGAGCTCGTAGTAGATCGGTACGCCGGTCGGGATGTTGAACTCGACGATGTCGGCGTCCGAGATGTTGTCGAGCATCTTGACGAGCGCACGTAGGCTGTTGCCGTGGGCGACGACCAGAACGTTCTTGCCGGATTTCAATGCGGGCGCGATGCGGTCGGTCCAGAACGGCAGCACGCGATCCAGCGTCGTCTTCAGCGACTCGGTCGACGGCAACTGACGCGGATCGACCGAGGCGTAGCGCGGATCGAAACGCGGATGCATTTTGTCGTCGGCCGAGAGGGCCGGTGGCGGAATGTCGTAGCTGCGCCGCCAGATCTTCACTTGCTCGGCGCCGTGCTTGGCGACGGTTTCCGCTTTGTTGAGTCCTTGCAGCGCGCCATAGTGACGCTCGTTCAGTCGCCACGTGCGCTCGACGGGCAGCCACATCAGATCCATTTCGTCGAGCACGAGCCACATCGTGCGAATGGCGCGCTTCAGTACCGACGTGAACACGAGATCGAATTTGAAGCCCTCGGCCTTGAGTAGACGGCCGGCATCGCGCGCTTCGTTGCGGCCTTGGTCCGTCAGGTCGACATCCACCCATCCTGTGAAGAGGTTCTCGAGGTTCCAGGCGCTCTGGCCATGACGAAGCAGTACGAGTTTGCCGGGCATATGTAATAAGCGGTCAAGAGTCGAAGGGGAGGCGATTTATACCAGACGCGTTGGTCCGCCGCGACGGACCAACGACCAGGCCACAGGCGATGGGGTACAGGCGCGCGGCAGCGCGCTTCTACCTTCAGCCTTCAGCCTTCAGTCTTCAGCCTTTCGTTTCAGTCTCGCGGCGCGGCTCCGCCGTGCCTCAGCCGCGCTCCGCAATCTTCCTCACCGCCTGCAACGCAACCGACAGCGTGGCGAAGTCGGTCTGGGGCAGTGTGCGCATCTCGTTGATCGACTGGCGCAAAGCTGCGATCTCGGTGCGCTGCTTCTCGAGCCAACTCTCGAGCGCTTGTTGCGGTTTCGCACGGCCTTTCGATCTCAATACCTGCAGCGCGAGCGCGCGCTGCAGGCCGTAGATCGTGTCGCGGAGCGTGGCGCGCGCGACTGCCTGCCAGTGGCCTTCGACAGTGAGCTGCTCGATCCGACTGCGCAGCCAATCGAGCGAGAGCGACGTGCTCAAGCCGAAATACACGCGCGCCGCCGCGGCGACGTCGAGATTCGTCGCTTGCGCGATCTCGACGAGATCCGGGCCCGAACGCAGCGCAGGCAGCAAAGCAATGCGTTTGGCCAGTGCCGCCGGCGCGCTCGCAGCCAGCATCCGCTCGCGCCGCTGTTCGAAGTCCTTGCGGTCGGCACCGGAGAGCGCAGAGGGCAGCGCATCGTCCAGCTCGGCCAAGCCGCCGCGCAACCGATGCACTTGCTGCTCGATGTGCAACGCGCCGCGATGTCGATGGATCAGCCAGTAGGTGACGAAGCTCAACAGCCGCGTCGTTTCGTACATCATCTCGTACTGCAGCTTCGCCTCGATGGCATTGTCGAGCGCTTCGATCTGACTCCAAGTCCTGCGCATGTCGAAGCTTTCGCGCGCGATCGCATATGCCCGCACGACAGTTGCCGCATCGGCGCCGGTGTCCTCCTGGACGCGCCGTGCGAAGCTCGGCCCCATACGATTGACCAGGCTGTTCGTCGTCGCCGTCGCAATGATTTCGCGCCGCAACGGATGCTTGTCCAAATGACGTCCGAACCGACGCTGGATCACGGGCGGGAAATAGCGCTGCAGCTCGTTGCTCAGATACGGATCTTCGGGCACGTCCGAATCGATCAAGCGCTGAAACAGCGCCATCTTGCTGTAGGCGAGCAGTACGGCGAGCTCGGGCCGCGTGAGGCCGCGCCGGTTGCGATGACGTTCGGCGATTTCCTCGACGGAAGGGAGGAACTCGAGCGCGCGATCGAGATGCCCGGTGAGCTCGAGCGATCGAATCGTGTGCGCATGCTCGGGCAGATCCTGTTCCGCGCGCGCCTCGAGCATCGAAATCGCCTGGCTCTGCAAGTAGTTGTCGCGCAGCACGTGCTCGGCGACGTCTTCGGTCATCTGTGCGAGCAGGCGATTGCGCTCCGCCAGACTGAGCGCGGCGCGCGCCGGCAGCGAGCGCAACATGATCTTGATGTTCACTTCGTGGTCGGAGCAATCCACACCGGCAGAGTTGTCGATGAAGTCGGTATTCAACCGTCCGCCGTGCAGCGCGTATTCGATGCGGCCGCGCTGCGAGAAACCGAGATTGCCGCCTTCGCCGACGATCTTCGCGCGCAGGTCCTTGCCGTTCACGCGTACAGCGTCGTTGGCGCGATCGCCGACTTCCGCATTGGTTTCGTCGCTCGCCTTCACGTACGTGCCGATGCCGCCGTTCCACAACAGATCGACGGGCAGGCACAGGATCGCGCGGATGAGCTCGTTCGGTGCGAACGTGTCGCGCGGCAGACCGAAGGCTTGTTGCGCTTCGCGCGAAATGCGGATCGTTTTGGCCGACCGCGGATAGATGCCGCCGCCTTTCGAGAGCACCTTGCGGTCGTAGTCGTCCCAAGTGGAGCGCGGTAGCGCGAACAGGCGTGCGCGCTCTTCGTAGCTGCGTGCCGGATCCGGATCCGGGTCGATGAAGATGTGCTGGTGATTGAACGCGGCCACCAGCTTGATGTGTTTCGAGCGGAGCATGCCGTTGCCGAACACATCGCCCGACATGTCGCCGATGCCGACGACGGTGAAGTCCTGGGTCTGCGTGTCGATGCCGATCTCGCGGAAATGCCGCTTCACGCATTCCCAGGCACCGCGCGCGGTGATGCCCATCTTCTTGTGGTCGTATCCCGCGGAGCCGCCAGAGGCGAAGGCATCGCCGAGCCAGAAGTTGTACTCGGCGGAAATGCGATTGGCGATGTCCGAGAACGTCGCAGTGCCTTTGTCCGCGGCGACGACTAGATATGCATCGTCGCCGTCGCGGCGTACGACGTGCGTAGGCGGTACGACGCGTCCGCCGACGATGTTGTCGGTGACGTCGAGCAAGCCGCGAATGAAGGTGCGATAGCATTCGACGCCTTCGCGTTGAATGTCCTCGCGATTGCCGCCCGTCGGCAGTTGCTTCGGAACGAAGCCGCCCTTTGCGCCGACCGGCACGATGAGCGTGTTCTTCACGGTCTGCGCCTTCATGAGGCCGAGGACTTCGGTGCGGAAGTCCTCGCGGCGGTCCGACCAGCGAATGCCGCCGCGCGCCACATGTCCCATGCGCAAGTGCACGCCTTCGACGCGCGGCGAGTACACGAAGATCTCGAACGCAGGCTTGGGTAGGGGTAGTTCGTCGATGGCGCGCGGATTGAGCTTGAACGAGACGTACGATTTGAACGTCGTGGTGCCCGGTGTCTGCGTCTCCGGCTGGAAATAATTCGTACGCAACGTTGCCGCAATGACGTTCGAGAAGCGGCGCAGGATGCGATCCTCGTCGAGACTCTTCACCGCATCGAGTCGTTTTGCGAATTGTTCGCGCAGCTTCGTCAAGTCCGCTTCGCGGCGACGCGGGTCGTACGCGGGATCGAACTGCGTCCTGAAAATGTCCCAAAGCAGCCTTGCGAGCTGCGGATTCGATGCCAGCACCTGTTCCATGTACGCCTGGCTGAACGTCGAGGACGTTTGCAGGATGTAGCGGCAATAGGCGCGCAGCATCATCGCTTCGCGCCACGTGAGTCCGGCGAGAACGACCAGGCGATTGAAGCCGTCGTTCTCGGCGCGGCCCGTCCAGACCGCGAGGAATGCATCGTTGAATCGCGGCCCCAGATCCGCGAAATCGATGCGCACGCCATCGCGCCGCTGCATTTCGAAGTTCTGCAGCCAGACCGCTGGGGAGCCAGGCACGCTCAACTTGTAAGGACGTTCGCTGACGACGGTGAACCCCATGTTCTCCAAAATGGGCAGCGCGCGGGACAGTGCGATCGGCGAAGCCGAACGCAACAGGCGTAGATGCAGCGTCTGTCCGTCGCCGGGCACGAGACGCAGCATCATTCGATCCCTGTCCTCGACGACGACGCGCAGATGTTCGATGTCGTCCAGCGCGATCGCGGTGCTCGTGTCTTCTTGATAAGACGCCGGGAACGCACCGGTCAGGCGGTTGGCGAGCTCGAGCCCATCGGCCTCGCCGAGCTTCGTCACGAGCGCTTCGCGCAAGCGGTCCTCCCAGGTCGTCACCGCGTCGGCGATACGCGCTTCCAGTGCGTCGATGTCGATACGCTCTTTCAAAGCGCTCGGCAGGCGAATGATCATGTGTACGCGAGCGAGCGCCGATTCGGAAATCTGCACTTGGGATTCGATGGCCGTCGCATGCAATGCCTGTTTGATGACGGCTTCCATCTTCTGGCGCACTTGCGTGGTGTAACGGTCGCGCGGCACGTAGATCAGCGCCGAATAGAAGCGGCCGAAGACATCGCGCCGCAGCAGCACGCGGACGCGCTGACGCTCGTAGAGATTTACGACGGCGCGCACGATGCGGATCAGATCGGCGACGTTCGCCTGGAAGAGCTCGTCGCGGGGATACGTGTCGAGGACGTGGACGATGGCCTTCGCATCGTGGCTCGCCGGATCGAGGCCGAAGTGAGCGACGACGCGTTCGACCTTTTCGCGCAGTAGCGGAATGTCGCGCGGGCTACGCCGATAGACGGCCGACGTGAACAGGCCGAGAAATCGCTTCTCGCCAATGACGCGTCCCGACTTGTCGAAGGTCTTGATGCCGATGTAATCGAGGTGAGTCGCGCGATGCACGGTCGCGAAGGAATTCGCCTTCGTGATCGTCAGAAGTTGCGGGTCTCGTGCATGCTCGCGCATCGCGCCTGTCAATGTCTTCGGCTTGGCCGCACGGTTGCGACGCGGCCGGAGAATGCCGAGACCGGTGTCCGGCAGCGGTTTAGCAACATCGAACGATCGTCCCCGCTCGAGTCGATACTCCCGATAGCCGAGGAACGTGAAGTTGTCGTCGGCCAGCCAATGCAGGAATGCCTGGACTTCGCGCCGCTCGGCGGCGGAGGAAGGCGCCGAGGAATCGTCGAGCTCGCTTGCGAGCTTCAGCGCGGCTTCGCGCATCGGCTGCCAATCCGCCACGGCGAGCCGCACGTCTTCGAGCACCGCAAGGATCTGTCGTTCGAGCGCCTGTTGCGCCGATTCGTCTTCGAGCCGGTCGACCTCGAAGCGCTGCCACGATTCGTGAATGACGCCGCGTTGGTTGTCTGCCGCGTCCGGCAGCAATTCGAGAAGATCGCCGCGACGGTCGCGCTTCATCGGCAGCACCGGATGCATCATGCGATGGATCCGCAAGCCGGCACGCGTCATCACCATGCTGAGCGAGTCGACGAGGAAGGGCATGTCCTCGAGCGTCGTTTCGACGATGGTGTGCGTCGACGCGTAGCCGTCCCGCTCGACGCTCGGGTTGTAGACGCGTACGAGCGCACGGCCGCGGGGACGACGCGAAGCGAAGCGCAAATGCGCAATCGCCGCCGCGGCCAGTTCGGACGCCGGCGAAGCGCGCAGGTCGTCTTCGTCGACACCGTGAAAGTATTCTTTTATGAAAGCGGCCGCCGGAATCGGTGTCCGGCGCATGCCGCGCGTGCAGGCGGCGATATCGGCAATCAGCTTTTGTCGCGCGACTGGAATGGCAGACATGATGCAGCTCGCTCAACGACTCCAGAAAACCCGAGATTTGCGGAACGGCTTGCTAATAAACGCTTGAAGTGCGGACGCGGCACCGACGGGCGCGGCGATCTTGCCGACTCTTCGCTCGTCTCCGGCTGCGCTCGATGCGCTTGGTCCGCGTCGTGGTGCTCCGAGGCGGCTGAGCCAGATCCCGAAGCGCAACGCGAAACGAATCGAATCTCAATCGGGCCGGCTCAAGTCGGCGATGACTGCAGCCAGGAACCGGCAGGCTTCGCCTCCTGTGATGCACCGATGATCGAAGGTGAGCGACAACGGAATCCGAGTGTGAATTTCGGGAGCATTCGCGCCGGCGACGACATCGCGCTGGAGCTTACCCGCACCGAGAATGGCAACCGTCGGCGGCACGACGAGCGGCGTCGCATAACGGCCTGCCATCATGCCGAAGTTCGACAGCGTGAACGTGTAGTCGCGCATTTCTTCCGGTGCAATGGCGCGCTCGCGCGTGCGTCGTTTCAAATCGTTTACCGCCTCCCGCAGCTCCGCGGGCGATTTCGTTCCGACGTCTCTTAGCACGGGCACGATCAAGCCATCTTCCGTGTCTACCGCAATTGCCAGATGCACATCGCTGCAGATCTTGCGGGCGGGCACTGACGGATCGAACAGCGCGTTCAATCCAGGTTCGGCTTTCACGCCGGCGACGATCGCGCGAATCAATCGCACCGTGATGTCCTCGCCTTTGCGCCACGCTTCGATGTCCGCATCGTCGAAGATGGTGCACATCGCGATCTCATCGCGCGACAGCGTCATGCTGTGTGCCATCGCTTTGCGGGTGCCGCGCAAACGATCCGCGTCGGTGAGACCCGCGATCGGCGGCAGACCTGGGCGCGATGCGGACGTTCGCAGATTCGCGGCGGCAAGCACGTCATCGACGGTGATCAAGCCGTAGCGTCCGGAGGATCGGCATCGGTTCAGATCCACGTTCAAGCGTTTCGCGAGCATGCGAACGGCCGGTGCGGCGCGCACACGCGATCGGGCGCGGCGGGTTGCGGCGCTGCCGATGATGGCGCGATCGACGAGTTCCTCGTCGCTCGAGGCCATGTGTCCGACGACCATGCCTTGATTGGAGGCGGGTGCCGCCTCGCTATGCGACGGTGTTTCTTGTTTCGTCGCGCCGGCGACTTCGGCGAAATCGACGAGCGGGTGCCCGACCTGCACGGTCTCGCCGACTTTGGCGTGAATCTTCGCGATGACGCCCGTGTAGGGACTGGGCACTTCGACGACCGCTTTCGCAGTCTCGACCGAGAGCATGGGCTGATCGACTTCGATGCGATCGCCTTCCTTGACGTGCCACGTGACGATTTCCGCCTCGGGCAGCCCTTCGCCAAGATCCGGAAGATTGAACGTGGTCATGCGGACAGCTCGGGTTTCATCGCGGCGCGCACTGCATCGACGATGCGTGCGACGCTCGGAATGTAGTCGTTTTCCAATCGATAGAGCGGCATGATCGTATCGAAGCCGGTCACGCGCTGAATCGGCGCGAGCAGATCGTACAGCCCGCGTTCGGCCACGAGCGCAGCGATTTCCGCTCCGACGCCGCAGTTGCGGGCAGCTTCGTGCACGATGACGAGCCGCCCGGTTTTCGCAACCGAGGCGAGAATCGTTTCGGCGTCGATCGGACTGATCGTCGCAAGATCGATCACTTCGGCGCTGATGTTTTCTTGCGCGAGCTGATCGGCGGCTTTCAAGACATCGACGACCATCGCGCCCCAGGTCACGATCGTGACATCGTCGCCCTCGCGCAACGTGAAGCAGACATCGAGCGGCAGCGCTTGGCCGTCGTCGGCGACTTCTTGTTTCACATAGCGATACAGGCGCACCGGTTCGAGGAAGATCACCGGATCGGGATCGCGAATCGATGCGAGCAGCAAGCCGTAGGCTCGGGCGGGCGAGGAGGGGCAGACGACGCGAATGCCGGGCACGTGTGCCAGCATCGCTTCGACAGATTCCGAGTGGTGCTCGGGTGCATGGATGCCGCCGCCATGCGGCATGCGCAGGACGACCGGGCAGCTCATGCGCCCGCGCGTTCGGTGCCGCAATCGGCTCATGTGATTGACGATCTGATCGATCGCGGGATAAACGAAGCCCATGAACTGAATTTCGGCGACCGGCCGCAAGCCTTGCGCTGCCATGCCGACGCACATCCCCGCGATCATGTTCTCCGCGAGCGGCGTATCCTGTACGCGCTCTGCGCCGAATCGCTCGTACAAACCAGCGGTCGCGCGAAACACGCCGCCGCCTTTGCCGACGTCTTCTCCGAGCACGACGACACTCGGGTCGTGCTCGAGCTCCCAGGCTTGGGCCATCGCAATGGCCTCGACCATCGTCACCTTAGGCATATGCGCGAAGCCTCAAGCTGATTCGGCTCGTTGGCCTCGAGCCGCTGCGCGCGGTTCCGGCGGAAAAAATCCATGTGTTCGAGTCCACGAACGCCTCTTTTTGGATCCGATGTCGTCGTGCGCCATCAATGCGAAGGGCCTCTCGTGCCGGCATAACGGCGCGCGATCTCTTTCTGTTCGCGAAGGTGTGCAGGCGGATTGGCAAACAGATAGTCGAACATGGCATCGATCGGCTGCTTCGGCGTGTTCAGATATTCCTGTACCGCTGCGTCGACCTCACGTTGATATTCGGCCTTCATCGCCTGCTCGCGATGTTCGTCGAGCGCGCCGCGCGAGACGAGGAGCTTGCGCAGCCGAATGAGCGGCTCGGCCTTCCAGGCTTCGGCGACTTCCTCTTCGGAACGATAACGGCTCGCATCGTCGGCCGTCGTGTGATCGCTCAATCTATATGAGAGCGCCTCGATGACCGTCGGTCCTCCGCCCGCGCGCGCCTTCGCCAAGGCGCGGGCCGTGCACTCGCGGACCGCGATCACGTCGTTGCCGTCAACCTGAATACCAGGAATGCCGGCGGCAATGGCTTTTTGGGCCAAGGTTTGCGCTGCCGTCTGCTGCTCGATCGGTACCGAGATCGCCCACTTGTTGTTGACGATCACGAACACGACCGGGAGCTGTTTCGCACCCGCGAGATTGATGGCTTCGTAGAACGAGCCTTCGGAGGTGCCGCCATCGCCGATGTAGGCAAGTGCGCAGCGCGGTTCCTTGCGGATCTTGAAGGCCAGCGCAGCGCCGGCCGCGTGCAACGTCTGCGTCGCGATCGGCACGCACCAGGGGAAGTCGTGTTTCGGGCCACCGAAATCGTTGCCGCGCTCGTCGCCGCCCCAGTACATCAATACGTCTTTCATCCGCACGCCGCGCCAAAACAGGGTGCCGATCTCCCGGTAAACGATCGCGACGCAGTCTTCGGGGCGTAGCGCTGCGGCGACACCGACATGCGTGGCTTCCTGGCCGAGGCACGGCGCGTAGGTACCCAACTTACCGGTGCGCTGCAGGTTGATGGCCTTTGCGTCGAACGTGCGGGCGCGCAGCATCGCACCGAACATCTTCAAGAGCTCGGCATCATCCTGCGCGAAGCGCGGCAGCTCTTGAACGATCTGTCCCTGCGCGTCCAGATAGCGCAGCAGTTGGATTTGGAATTCTGCGACGACTCGCACCGTCTCCTCGCTAGTGGCAGAACCGCGCGGATTATAGCCGTGTGCAGTCGCCGAGGTCGCATCAATCGCATGTGACCGGACTGTCATCCGTACTGTCGTGATGTCGAGCGTTCGTGCCGGAAGTCACCGGCGCTTCCTTACACCGTTGCCATCGAGCATGCGCGCTCGCTCGAGCAGTCGTGCGATGAGGCGATCGAGCGCGCGTCGCTCGGCGCGACTCAACGCCGCCAACAGTTGCCGCTCGTAGCGCAGTGCGAGCGGCGCAACGCGCATGTATACAGCACGTCCCGACGGCGACAGATTCAGCACGAGTCGACGACGGTCGCCTCGGTCGAGCGTACGCACGACGCGTCCGGCGGCAACCAGCGATTGCAGCGCGCGGCTCACCGCAACTTTGTCCATTGCGGAGCGTTCGCTCACTTCGATGGCCGATGAGTTCGGATGGCGCGCGAGTATGGCCAGGACGCGCCATTGCGGAATCGTGAGGCCGAACTCGCGCTCGTAGGCGGCCGCAATGCTCGTACTGACGATGTTCGACAGCACGGCGAGCCGATAGGGGATGAAGTGCTCGAGGCGAAGCTCGGTCGCCGGGCGCTTACGGTCGTTCGCATTGCGTGTCGTCAATTTCGGACTTTCCTTGACTCGTCACGGGGCAATAGTTTCAATTGTAACCATCATCGGCGCGGCGCCAAGGTTTGTGTATGCAATGCGGCGCCGCAAAGCGGAGGGTTCACTCATGAGCGAAGCGTCGCGCGTCGCGATTTCCAACGACAATCCCATGGGCACGGACGGATTCGAGTTCGTCGAGTACACCGCGCCGGATCCGGAGCTGCTGCGAACGTTGTTCGAGCGTTTCGGCTTTCCCGTGACGGCACGTCATCGTCACAAGAACGTCACGTTGCATCGTCAAGGCGATATCAACTTCATCATCAACGCCGAGCCGAACAGCTTTGCGCAACGTTTCGCCCAGGAACACGGACCGTCGGCGTGCGCGATGGCGTTTCGCGTCAAGGATGCGGCATATGCCTACAAGCGGGCGATCGAGCTCGGTGCGAAGCCGGTCGAAACGGACGTCGGCCCCATGGAGCTCAAGATTCCGGCCATCGAAGGCATCGGGGGCAGTCTCATTTATCTGGTCGATCGCTACGGCGAGCGGACCATCTACGACGTGGACTTCGTTCCGGTCGAGAATCGTGCGCCGATGCCCGATGCCGGACTCACGTACATCGATCACCTGACCCACAACGTTGCGCGCGGAAATATGGACAAGTGGGCCGGGTTCTACGAGCGGCTGTTCAACTTCCGCGAGATCCGTTACTTCGATATCGAAGGTCAGAAGACCGGACTCTTCAGCCGCGCCATGACGAGCCCCTGCGGCAAGATCCGTATCCCGATCAACGAATCGCAGGACGACAAGTCGCAGATCGAGGAGTACCTGCGCGAATATCGCGGCGAGGGTATTCAGCACATTGCGCTCGGCACGGACGACATTTTCAGAACCGTCGATGTGCTACGCCGGCAAGGCGTGCAGTTCCAAGACACGCCCGATACTTATTACGAGCGCATCAACGAGCGCGTACCCGGTCATCAAGAGAAGCTCGAGGAGCTCAAGAAGCGCCGTATCCTGATCGACGGCAATCCCGAGAAGGGCGAGGGACTGCTGCTGCAGATCTTCACGCGCAACGTGATCGGCCCGATCTTCTTCGAAATCATTCAGCGCAAAGGCAACCAGGGCTTCGGCGAAGGCAACTTCAAGGCGCTGTTCGAATCGATCGAGCTCGATCAGATTCGACGGGGCGTGATTTGAGGGGAAAAGGGAAAGGGGAAAGGGGAAAGGGAAGAAGGGAAGGGTGGGCGCTGTGCGCCCGCCTCTTGCCACTCACTACCCACCACTCACCGACTCACTACTCGATCTTCGCCAGCACGGCCGTGCCGCCGAGGCTGCGCATCTGCTCGAGAATCCATTGCTGGCGCGAGCGCACGTAAGCCGACGGCGCATTCGCATGGAATCGTTTGGGACTGGGTAAGACGGCTGCGAGCAAGGCAGCTTCTTCGGTAGTGAGTCGCGCAGCGGGCTTGCCGAAAAATGTTTGGGAGGCGGCATCGACGCCGTAGATGCCGCGCCCGAATTCGGCGATGTTGAGATACACCTCGAGAATTCGCCGCTTCGGCCACAGCGTCTCGATCAGCACGGTGAAATACGCTTCGAGGCCTTTGCGCAACCAGCTACGGCCCGGCCATAGAAAAAGGTTCTTCGCGACTTGTTGCGAGATCGTGCTTGCGCCGCGAATGCGGCCGCGTTCGCGCTCCGCGAGCGCGCGATCGATCGATTCCAAATCGAAGCCATGATGAGTCGGGAAGCGTTGGTCTTCGGCCGCAATGACTGCGACCTTCATCGGTCCTGCAATGCGGTCCCAATCGGTCCACGCATGACGCAATTTCTGATCGGGTTGGCGCCAGCGCTCCTGAAGCATGAAGGTGCTCGTGGGCGGATCGATCCAGCGCAACGCGGCGACGACCGAAGCGGTGAGCGCAACCCACGCAAACGCGATGAAGGCGAGCAAACGGAGCAGCCGGCTTGTGATCGAGCGCTTTCTCATCGCGTGTTATGTGCAAAACGATGCTGCGAGCGTGACGCAGTTATCATTGTTCCGCCGGCATTCCGCTAAAATCCACCCCGGTTGCACGTATCTACATCAATAGGATGCGGTGCATATATAAGACACTGGGTGATAAGGGACGCGGGAGACCTTTCGCATGAATGCAAAGCAAGCTGTGTGCTCGGGAATCGTGGCGGCAGTGTTGGGTTTCGGCCCCACGGTTGCTTCCGCGGATCCTTATTTCGCGCTGTTCTTCGGTACCGGACAAATCGATCTCAGCCAGAGCGACCTGAACAGGGTCGCGGCCAATCGTACGGCACAGCTCGGCGGCACTGCGCCCACGGGCCGATCGGATCTCGATGACATGGACAAGGTTTGGGGTGTGCAGATCGGCTATCGCTTCAATCGTTGGGTGGCCGCCGAAGTCGGTTATGTGGATCTCGGCAGAGCGAACTATGTTGCCGATCTCACGTCGGATTTCGGGACCGGCCCGTTCGACTACCAAGTGCGCGGCCGTTTCATTTCTTCCGGTCCGACGCTGGCGGTCGTGCCCACGATTCCGTTGGGTGAGCGTTTCGAGTTGTACGGGCGTGCCGGCATTTACTTTGCGGACACGCGTTTCCGCGTCCGCACGGAGACACCCGCTGAGCTCGACTCGGTCGAGGCGAAGGCGGGCACCCAGGATCTGTTCGGCGGCCTCGGCTTTGCGTGGAACATCAACGACAGCTATGCGCTGCGCGTCGAAGGCACGTACTTCCTCAACGTCGGCGACGACGATCGCACCGGCGAGACCGATGTGGCGATGATCGCGATCGGTCTGGCGTTCCGATAATTCCCCCCTCTCGTCGAGCTGCTTCGACGATCCGCACACGCCGTCGCATCCGCGACGGCGTGTGTTTTTGTGCGTCTGAATGCTCTCTGCCGCGGTCTCATTCCGCGGGCTTTTCTATGCGTCGCACGGACTCGATGGTGACCGTTTCCTTCGGTACGTCCTGATATCCCGCGCGGCTGCCGGTTTCCACGGCCGCGATCGCATCGACGACTTCCATTCCAGAGGCGACCCGTCCGAACACGGCATAGCCGAAATCGCGCGGGCTGTGATTCAGGAAGTCGTTGTCGACGACGTTGATGAAGAACTGCGAGGTTGCGCTGTCGACAGCGCTCGTGCGTGCCATGGCAAGCGTGCCGCGCTTGTTCTTCAGGCCATTGTTCGCTTCGTTCTTGATCGGCGCACGCTGGCCCGGTTTAGTCTTCAGGTTCGCATCCAAGCCGCCGCCTTGAATCATGAAACCGGCGATGACGCGGTGGAAGATCGTGCCGTCGAAGTAACCGTCATCGACGTACTGCAGGAAGTTCTGGCAGGTGATCGGTGCTTGCTTCTCGAAGAGCTGGACCGTGAACGTGCCTTTCGATGTCTTGAACTCGAGCATTCGCTGTTCCTGATGGTTGAGGGAGCGTAGGTACGCAATCGCTGCATCGCGACTGCGCGCGGTAAAGGGCTGTGAAGCGTAGGCGGCCCGTTCAGGTCGCAGGGAGGGAACCTTCCGTGACGCGCTCGTGGCCGGCCAGATCGGTGTGCGAGCGTACGTGAGTAAAGCCTGCACGCACAAGCAGGTCGCGAACGTAAGCGGATTGCTTCCAGCCGTGCTCGAGCACGAGCCAGCCGCCCGGCAACAAGTGTTGCGCTGCGCCTGCAACGATCGTCTTGAGCGCCTCATACCCGGACGGTCCTGCGATGAGCGCTTCTTTCGGTTCGTAGCGGCGCACGAACGGGTCCAGATCCGGATCGTCCACGGCGATGTACGGCGGATTCGACACGATCGCATGAAAGCGCGTCGGTTCCTCTTTGAGCGCGGAATACCAATGACCTTGCAAGAACCGGACGTGCGGGATCTGTAGCCGCGCGGCGTTGCGCGAAGCGATCATGAGCGCGTCTTGCGATTCGTCGACGGCGGTCACGCGCGCTTTCGGCCGTTCGTTCGCAATCGCGAGCGCAATGGCACCGCTGCCGGTGCCGAGATCGAGCACTTGATATTCGTTGTCGGGATTCAAATGCGCGAGCGCGCGTTCGACGACGAGCTCCGTCTCGGGCCGCGGAATGAGCACCGCAGGAGAGACTTCGAACAGCAGCGACCAGAATTCTTGCTGTCCGCGGATGTACGCAATCGGCTCGCCTTTCATCCGGCGTTTCACGAGCTGCTGGAACGACCAACCGGCTTGCGGCGGCAGCTCGCGTTCCGGGTAGGTATGAAATTGCACGCGCGGCAAACCAGTTACGTGCTCGAGCAGCAACTCCGCATCGAGGCGCGGGGAAGACGACACGCGCGACAGCATCGCGGTCGCGGTATGCAATGCGTCGGAAACGGTTTGTGCGGGATCGGAAACGGGCATTCGCGTGTTCAACTCATTAGAATGCGCGAAGTTCGCGGCGACGTAGACGGTCGGCGCTGTCGTTGGGCGCGCCGCACATCGGCGATGCGTTTTACCGTCCGCTCGCGCGCACGTCCACTCGGCCGCGCTGTCTTCTTCAGGCGCGCTTGGAGCCAATCATGCAAGTCTATGCCAATGCGCTCGAAATGATCGGCCGCACTCCGATGTTGCGTTTGCAGCGGATGGACACCGGCCCCTGCGAGCTCTTTCTAAAGCTCGAAATGATGAATCCCGGCGGCTCGATCAAAGACCGCATCGGCTTGTACATGATCCAGGAAGCCGAGAAGCGGGGCGAGCTCAAGCCCGGCGGCACGATCGTCGAGGCGACTGCGGGCAACACAGGTCTCGGCCTCGCCTTGGTCGCGGCTCAGAAGGGTTATCACTTGGTCCTCGTGATTCCCGACAAGATGAGCCAGGAGAAAATTTTCAATCTGCGCGCAATGGGTGCCGAGGTCGTGCTTACGCGCTCGGACGTCGCGAAAGGCCATCCGGAGTATTACCAGGATCTAGGCGCGCGCATCGCGAAGGAACGCGGTGCGTATTTCATCAACCAGTTCGCCAATCCCGACAATCCGAAGGCGCACGAAGAGACGACGGCGCCGGAAATCTGGGAGCAGATGGAACACAAACTCGACGCGATCGTCGTCGGCGTCGGCTCGAGCGGCACGATCGCGGGGCTCACGGCGTTCTTCAAGAAGCACGCGCCGCACGTCGAGATCGTGTTGGCCGATCCGCGCGGCTCGATCCTTGCCGAATACATTCAGACCGGCAAGCTCACCGAAAAGGGCAGCACTTGGCTCGTCGAGGGCATCGGCGAGGATTTCATTCCTTCGATCTGCGATTTTTCTCTCACCAAGCGCGCGTACAGCATTCCAGACGGTGAGTCGTTCTCCGTCGCGCGCGAGCTGCTGCTCAAGGAAGGCGTGCTGGCTGGTTCATCGACGGGAACATTGATGGCTGCGGCGCTGCGTTTCTGCCGCGAGCAAAAGGAGCCGAAACGCGTCGTCACATTTGCTTGCGACACGGGTGCGCGCTATCTCTCGAAGCTCTACAACGATTTCTGGATGGAGGATCAAGGCTTCATCCAACGCAAACAATATGGCGATTTGCGCGATTTGATCGGCCGGCCGCACGGCGAGCGCGCGACGGTGACCGTCGGTCCGAACGACGTGCTGACGACGGCGCACAATCGCTTGCGCAATGCCGGCTTCTCGCAATTGCCGGTCATGGAAAACGATCGGCTGATCGGAATCGTGACGGAGGACGACATCCTGCGGTTTGCGTTCGGTCGTCCGGAGCGTTTCAACGAGCCGGTCAGCAAAGCGATGACCTCGACGTTCCTGCGCGTCGACAAGTCGATGTCCATCGACAACCTCGTTGCTATGCTCGAAGTGCGTTCGTCGGCGGCCGTCATGGATGGCGACCGTTTCCTCGGCTTGATCACGCGTTCCGACGTGCTCAACTACTTGCGCAGACAGGTGAGCTGAGCGCCAGGAGATTCCCGCAGTTCGTGCGCCTGCACGCCGCCAATTTAGTAGGATTCCGCAACTTCTCCACTTTCGAGCTTCGTTCATGTCAGACGCCAAGACGCTGGGTTTTGCCACCCGATGCATTCACGCCGGCCAATCGCCCGATCCTTCGACGGGCGCGGTGATGCCGCCGATTTACACGACGTCCACGTATGCGCAGTCGAGCCCGGGCGTTCACAAGGGGTACGACTATTCGCGCACGCGCAATCCGACGCGCGGCGCCTACGAGCGCTGCATCGCCGACCTGGAAGGCGGCGTGCGCGGTTTTGCATTTGCATCGGGGATGGCGGCCACGAGCACGTTAATCGAGCTCTTGGACGCGGGCAGTCACATCGTCGCGATGAACGATCTCTACGGCGGAACCTTCCGCCTGTTCGAGCGCGTGCGCAAGCGCAGCGCCAAGCTCGAGGTGACGTATGCGGATCTGTCCGATCCGGAGACGCTGCCGAAGGTCGTGCGTCCGGAGACGCGGCTCATCTGGATCGAATCGCCGACGAATCCGACGCTGCGGCTCGTCGACATCGCGCAGGTCGCGGAATTCGCGCGCAGCCGCGGCATCCTTACGGTTGTCGACAACACGTTTGCGAGCCCGTGGGTGCAGCGGCCACTCGAGCTCGGCGCGGACATCGTCATGCATTCCGCGACGAAGTATTTGAACGGTCACTCCGACATGATCGGCGGTGTGGCCGTGACGGCGAGCGAAGAGCTTGCTGAGAAGATTGCATTCCTACAGAACGCGGTGGGTGCGATCAGCGGACCTTTCGATAGCTTCCTGGCGCTGCGCGGCTTGAAGACGCTCGCATTGCGCATGCGTCAGACGAGCGAGAATGCGTTGGCGATTGCCGAATGGCTCGAACGTCAGCCGAACGTCGCGCGCGTGCTCTATCCGGGATTGCCGAGCCATCCGCAACACGAGTTGGCGAAGCGTCAGATGAAGAACGGTTTCAGCGGGATCGTCACGTTTTTCGTGAAGGGAGGATTGGAGGAGGCGAAGCGTTTCCTCGAACGGCTCCAGATCTTCACGATTGCCGAGAGCCTCGGCGGCGTCGAGAGTCTCGTCGATCATCCGGGTCTCATGACTCACGCCTCGATTCCGCCGGAGCAGCGCAAAGCGCTCGGCATCGACGACTCGCTGATTCGCCTGTCGGTCGGTATCGAAGATGCCTCGGACTTGATCGCGGATCTCGACCAAGCGCTGCGCGCGGTAGGCTGAAGACTGAAGGATGAAGGTAGGGCGCGCACATCGTGCGCGCATCTTCTAGCCGTCGTTTAGAACGGCGATACGAGGCCGCGTCGCAAGCTTTTCCTGCAGCCTACAGCCTTGAGTTACTCGACGATCTTCGCCAGCTGCTCCGCCTGGTATTCCTGCATCAACGGCTGGATGACGGGATCCAGGTCGCCGTCCATCACGTCGGCGAGCTTGTAGAGCGTCAGATTGATGCGGTGATCGGTGACGCGACCCTGAGGAAAGTTGTAGGTGCGAATGCGCTCCGAGCGGTCGCCCGAGCCGACTTGGAGCCGGCGCGATTGCGCTTCTGCTTGCTCGCGCTTTTCCTGTTCGGCGGCCAGCAAGCGCGCTTTGAGCAACGCCATCGCTTTCGAGCGGTTCTTGTGTTGCGAGCGCTCGTCCTGACACTCCACGACGATGCCGGTCGGCAAGTGCGTGATGCGGATGGCCGAGTCCGTCTTGTTGACGTGCTGGCCGCCCGCGCCTGAGGCACGAAACGTATCGATGCGAAGATCGGCCGGGTTGATTTCGACCGATTCGATTTCGGCGATTTCCGGCAGCACGGCGACCGTGCAGGCCGAGGTGTGAATGCGGCCCTGCGCTTCGGTTTCCGGAACGCGCTGCACGCGATGCGTACCGGCTTCGAACTTGAAGTGCGAGAACGCGCCGCGGCCGACGATGCGGCTGATGATCTCTTTGTACCCGCCGTGCTCGCCGGGGCTCTCGGAAAGCACTTCGACTTTCCAGCCGTGCCGGTCGGCATAGCGCGAATACATGCGGAACAAATCGCCCGCGAAGATCGCCGCTTCGTCGCCGCCCGTGCCGGCGCGCACTTCGAGATAAATATTGCTCTCGTCGCGCTCGTCTTTCGGCAACAGGAGCTTCGCGAGCTCCGTTTCTTCTTCCTCGATGCGCGCGCCGAGCGCGGAATATTCTTCGCGGCCGAGCTCTTTGAGCTCCGGATCGTCGCCTTCCATCATTTCCTTGGCATGCTCGCGCTCGCGCAGCAGTCCCTGGTATTCGCGATAACGCGTGACGACAGGTTCAAGGCGCGAATATTCGACCGAGAGCTCGCGGAACTTGTTCGTATCGGCAATGACCGCAGGATCGGAGAGCAGAGCGCCGACTTCTTCATGGCGCTCCACGAGCTTCTCGAGCTTGTTACGAATCGAGTCTTTCATCGGCAAGGAAATTATCGCTCGTCGATCGGCGATGCGAGCGGGACGTCGTTCGAACGGGTACCGTTCTCCTCGGCGTCGGCTTGGTGCGGTTTGTCGAGTGCGAACAAGGTTTGCGCCGCGCGGATGATGTCGGCATCGCCGCGCTCGGCCGCTTCGCGCAGCCGCTGACTGGGAGCGTGCATGAGCCGGTTCGTGAGCGTCGTCGCAAGGAACTCCAGCACTTCGCCGGCGTCGCGTCCCGCCGCCAGCATCCTGCGGGCCTGATCGAGCGTCTGTGCGCGCGTCGCTTCGGCATCTTCGCGAAGCCGACGGATGGTCGGTACCGCATCGAGCGTGCGCAACTCGCGCTCGAACCGCTCGATCTCGCGCGCGAGCATTTGGCTCGCATCGCGCGCCGCCTCGCGCCGCGACGCCAGGTTTTCGTTCACGACGTTCTGCAAATCGTCGATCGTGAACAGGTACACGTCTTCGAGCTCGGCCACTTCGGGCTCGATGTCGCGCGGAACGGCGATGTCCACCATGAACATCGGTCTGCGGCGCCGTGCGCGCAGCGCTTCGCGGACGTCTGCGTGCGTGATCACCGGCGTCGGGCTCGCCGTCGAGCTGATGACGATGTCGGCTTCCTTCAAATGCGCGGACAACGCGTCGAGCGAAATGGCGAATCCGTTGAACTCGCTCGCGAGCGCCTGAGCGCGATCGAGGCTGCGGTTCGCGATGATCATCCGTTGCAGGCCGTGCGCATGCAGATGCCGCGCGGCGAGCGAGATCGTTTCGCCGGCACCCACGAGCAGTGCCGTATGTTCTTCGAACCGTTCGAACACCGTGCGCGCCATGGAGACTGCGGCCGATGCGACCGACACGGCATTCGCACCGATTCGAGTATTGGTCCGAATCCGTTTCGCTACGGAGAAAGTCGTCTGCAGCAGGCGGTTGAGGTACGGGCCGGTCGTACCTTGATCGTGCGCAGCGCGATACGCGTCCTTGATCTGGCCGAGGATCTGCGGCTCGCCGAGTACCAGCGAATCGAGCCCGCACGCGACCGCAAACAAATGTTCGATCGCTTTCGTGCCCTGTAGTCGATATAAGGACCCTCGCACATCGATTCCGTGGTCGGTGAGGTCGTGCCAATGCTCGAGCCAATCCGACACGGCCTGACCGACATTGCCGGGGTCGGCCGCATCCGTGCAGCAGTACAGCTCGGTGCGGTTGCAGGTCGAGACGATGAGGGCTTCCTGGACGCCGGGCACGCGTGCCAGTTCGCGCAACGCTTCCGGCAACTCCTCACCCGCGAATACGACTTTTTCGCGGATATCGACGGGCGCGGTGCGGTGATTGATGCCTATGACGACGAGTGACATGCGAGTGCTGTCGCGGACCGGCCGGGATTGTCCGGGAAGGGGGTTGGGATGACAAGGACAACCGTCGCTGCCGCAACTTTTTCGGCGGCTTCCAAGCGTTTGAAAGTGTGGAGACTCGGCGATTCCGAGCATTACGGCCCGCCTGGGCGGCAAGCCGGAATCCAAGCCCGCGTCGGCTTTCCAGCCGGCGCAACCGGCGACTGATATATTGAGCGCTATGTCGCAACTGAAATGGAATCGATTCGCATGCGCGTTACTGGTCGGCGTCCTCGTTGCAGGATGCGCAGGGACGGACGCGCTGCACTCTGGCACTTCCGCGGAACAGGACCCTGATCTGCCGAAGGATCCCAATGCGCTCGTGCTCGGGGCGGAGCTCGCGCTCCAACGCAAGCAGTATCGGAATGCCGCACGCGCGTATGTGCGGGCCGCGCAAGCCGCAGATGACGAATCGCTCGCCGAGCAGGCCGCGAAAGTGGCGTACGAGCACCAGCAATGGACGCTCGTGCAGACGGCTGCTGACCGTTGGCTACAGCTGAATCCGACGAACGAGGAAGCGCGCCGTTTCGCAGCCTTCGCGGCGCTGCATCTGTATCAGATCGATCGCGCTGCCGAGCATCTCGGTGCGCTGCTCGAATCGGCTTTCATCAATCCGCAAGCAGGCTTTCTGGCGCTGCTGCCGCAACTCGCCGAAGAAGGGACGCCGCCCGCGATGATGGCGGTGCTGCAACGGCTCGTCGAGAAATATCCGAACCTCGCCGAAGCGCACTATGCGCTCGCGCGTGCGGCGCTCCGAGCAGAGAACATGGCGCTCGCGCACGAGCACGCCAAGCGGGCTACGGAGCTTGCTCCGTACTGGTCGCGTGCGACGCTTTTCCTGGGTCAGGTGCAACTCGCGCTGGGCGAGAACGAAACCGGGCTCGCGACCGCGCGCAAAGCGTTGGAGCAGGATCCGCAGGCCGAATATCGGCTCGAGTACGCCGTGATGCTGATCCAGGCGGGCAAGGACGAGGAAGGCAGGCGCGAGCTCGAGCAGTTGGCGAAGAACGAAGAGACCTCGGCGTTTGCCGAGCGCACGCTCGCCGATATCGAATTCCAGATGGGCAATCGCGAAAGCGCGCGCCAGCGGTACATGAATCTGCTGGCGAACGGCCGCTTCGTTTACGAGTCGCTCTTCTATCTCGGCGCGATCGCAGAATCGCGCGAAGCCTGGGACGAGGCCCTGCAGATCTACGAGCGCGTCACGGGCGGCGATTTCGCAGTTGCGGCGCAAGTGCGTGCGGCGGTCATCAAGACACGGCAGAAGGGTCTGCAAGCCGGGCTTCAGCACCTGGAGCAGTTCGGCTCGACGCGGCCGCTCTACATATTGGATACGGTCACGGCGCGCGCGAACTTGCTTGCGAACAACGGCGATCGTGCCGGCGCCATCGCATTGCTCGAGGATGCGCTCGATGAATATCCGGATTCGGCGGAGCTGCGGTTTGCGCGCATCTTTCAGCTCGAAGCCGCCGACCGGGTCGACGAGGCCATCGAAGCGCTTCGCGACCTCGTCGAAGATCGTCCGGAAGATCCGGCAGCGACGAATGCGCTCGGCTACACGCTGGTCGATCGCACGCGGCGTTACAAAGAAGGGCTGAAGTACATCGAGGAAGCGATGGCCGTGACGCCGGATAGCGGTGCGGTCCTCGACAGCATGGGCTGGGCGCTGCATCGGCTTAAGCGCAACGAAGAAGCGCTCGAATATCTCGAGCGGGCGAGCCGGCGCATCAACGATCCCGAAGTCGATCTGCACTTGGTCGAAGTCTTGCTCGCGCTCGGACGCAAGGACGATGCGATCGCCAGATTGAAAGAGGCTCGCGAGCGCTTTCCTCAGGATGAAGATCTGAAGCGGCGTGCGGAATCGCTGCTCGATTGATGCTCCCGCTCATGCGCGCGATGCGCGGCTTGTCTCGTGTTCTCCTCGCCATGCTGTGCGCGGCCGGCTTGTTGGCCGGCTGCAAGACCGTGCCTCGCGCGCCTGTGCCGCCGGTGTCGCTCGAGCAATTGGAGGCGTGGCAAGTGCGCGGTCGCTTGGCAGTGTCGGGTCCGAGCGGAGGCGGCTCAGGTACGTTCAATTGGACGCAGCGTCCGGATGGATCGACGGTTCAGATCCGCGGACCTGTCGGCATCGGCAGCGTGCGGCTCGAGCTGCGCGGCGCACCCGATCGGCCGGAAATCGAGCTGCAAACCGGCGATGGCGAAGTTCTGGAAGCCGACGCGGCGTGGTCCGAGCTCGAATCGCGTCTCGGTGCGGCTTTGCCTGCGGGGTATTTGCGCTATTGGCTGCTCGGATTGGCCGCGCCCGGCGAGCACCGCTGGAGCGAATCGGGATCCGACGGCGAAGTCAGCTTGGAGCAGCAGGGCTGGCGGATCGACTATCAGCGTTATTCCGATGAGCTCGGTGCGCGTTTGCCGATGCGATTGCGTGCGACGAGCGGCGCCGCGCGCGTGCGGATCGTAATCGACCGCTGGAAGCTCGGCCGATGAGCGCGACGCAGGAGAATTTCGACGATGTGCTCGGCGAGCCGCTGCCGTGGCCTGCGCCCGCCAAGCTGAACCTGTGTCTGCACATCGTCGGTCGCCGTCCGGACGGCTATCACCTGCTCCAAACTGCCATCCAGTTCATCGATTTGTGCGACGAGCTCATGTTTTATGCGCGCCCGTCCGGCGTCATCGAGCGCGTCGCCGGTCCCGAGGGCGTTCCAGCGAACGAAGACTTGGCCGTTCGGGCTGCGCGATTGCTGGCGAGCGAGGCGGGGATCGATGCCGGGGTGGCGATCGAGCTGCGCAAGCAGGTGCCGATGCAGGCGGGCTTGGGCGGCGGGAGCTCCGATGCAGCGACCGTGCTGGTGGCGCTCAATCGTTTATGGGGCGTGGATTTCGGCCTCGAACGGTTGACCGAAATCGGATTGCGTTTGGGTGCCGATGTGCCGGTGTTCGTCCGCGGCCATGCGGCGTGGGTCGAGGGTGTCGGTGAGCGGATCGAGCCGGCCGAATATCCCGAGTCGGTGTATTTGGTGATCAAGCCGCGCGCCGCCGTGAGCACGGCCGAGATCTTTCAGGCCGCTGAATTGACACGTAATTCCCCCGTCACGACAATACGCGACTTTCTCGCGGGGGGTGGCCGCAACGACTGCACTTCCACCGTGCGCGGACGCTATCCAGAGATCGCGGAAGCGCTTGATTGGCTCGGGAATTTCGGGACGGCGAGATTGACCGGCACCGGTGCTTGCGTCTTCGCTGCCATGCCCGATATCGAGAGTGCGGCGTCGGCGAAAGCGCAGCTTCCAGCGCACTGGACCGGTTATGTCGTGCGCGGATTGAACCGCTCGCCGCTGTTGGACCGGCTCGCATTCGAGTCCTAGCCGCGCAGGTTGATTATGGCTGTCCGCACGGGCGGGCAGCGAACAAAGGTTTCGTTGGGGCGTCGCCAAGTGGTAAGGCAGCGGGTTTTGATCCCGCCATTCGGAGGTTCGAATCCTTCCGCCCCAGCCAGATTCAGGCTGTAGACCGTAGGCTGTGGGCTGCAGGCAAAGCGCAGTCCTACAGCCTAGAGCCTATCGCCTACAGTCTCTCCCAAGGGTTTTCCGAATGGATCGTTCCACAATGGCGGTGTTTGCGGGGAATGCGAACCCGCGACTCGCGCAAGACATCGCTCGGCATCTGATGGTGCCGCTCGGTCGAGCCACCGTGGGTCGTTTCAGCGATGGCGAGACCACGGTCGAACTGCTCGAGAACGTGCGCGGCCGCGACGTGTTCATCGTTCAGCCGACCTGTCCGCCCGCCAACGATCACCTGATGGAATTGCTCGTGATGGTCGATGCGTGCCGACGTGCATCGGCAGCTCGCATCACGGCGGTCGTCCCGTATTTTGGTTACGCGCGGCAGGATCGCCGTCCGCGTGCGACTCGCGTGCCGATCACGGCGAAGCTCGTGGCGAACATGATCGCGAGCGCCGGCGTGGATCGCTTGCTGACGGTGGACTTGCACGCCGATCAGATTCAAGGCTTCTTCGACATACCGGTCGATAATGTCTACGCGTCGCCCGTGCTGCTCGGCGATGTGTGGAAACAGAAGTACGAGAATCTGATGGTCGTCTCGCCGGACGTCGGCGGCGTCGTGCGCGCACGCGCGCTCGCCAAGCGGCTCGACGATGCGGATCTCGCCATCATCGACAAGCGTCGTCCGCGCGCGAACGAGTCCGAAGTGATGAACATCATCGGCGAGGTCGCGAACAAGACGTGCGTGCTGATCGACGACCTGGTCGATACTGCAGGTACGCTGTGTCATGCGGCGAAGGCGTTGAAAGATGCGGGCGCGAAGAAAGTCGTCGCCTACATCACGCACGCGGTGTTGTCGGGTCCTGCGATCGAGCGGATCACGAAGTCCGAGCTCGACGAGCTGGTCGTGACGGACACGATCCCCTTGCGGGAGGATGCGAAACAGTGCCGCAAGATTCGTCAGCTCTCGGTCGCCGGGCTGCTCGCAGAGACGATGCGCCGTATCCGGGATGAAGAGAGCGTCAGCTCGCTGTACATAGATTGATGGATTCGTGCGCCGCGAGCCGCGTGTCACGCTCGGCTCGAGGCCATGTTGGTGAAGCGCCTCGGACTGGTCGCGGTCGTGGCGCTTCGTATCGGTGATGAATGAACCCGCGAGGGCGCTCACTGCGCCGCTCGAGGTTCACGAATCACTCGCTGTTGTTGGAGCTCAATCATGAAAACCTCGTTCGAACTCGTCGCCGATCCACGGGACGCCAAAGGGAAGGGTGCGAGCCGCCGCCTGCGTCGTTCCGGCAAGGTGCCGGCGATTCTCTACGGCGGAAACTCCGATCCCCGTCAGTTGATCCTCGACCATCAGAATCTGCTGACGCTGCTCGACAATGAGCGCTTCTATACGACGATCCTGTCGTTGTCCGTCAAAGGCGAGAAGCAGCCTGTGATCCTCAAGGACGTGCAGCGTCATCCTGCCAAGAATCAGGTGTTGCACGTCGATCTGCAGCGCGTGCTCGAAAACGAGCCGATCCGCATGCGTATTCCGCTGCACTTCAAGAACGCGTCGATTGCACCGGGCGTGAAGTCGCAAGGCGGTATCGTTTCGCACTTGTTGAACGACGTCGAAGTCTCCTGCTTGCCGAAGGACTTGCCGGAGTATCTCGAAGTCGACATGGCGGACATGCAGATCAACGACATCAAGCGTTTGTCCGATATCCCGCTGCCCGAAGGCGTGTCGCTGGTTGCGCTCTCGCACGGCCGCGACGAGGCGGTGGTCTCGATCCACCATCCGCGTGCCGAGGAAGCGGAGACGCCGGCAGCCGAAGCGGCTGCGCAGGCCGCTGCTCCGGCGGCTGCGGCTCCTGCGAAGGAAGCCGCCAAGAAGTAACGGTAAGAGGCGTACGGGCGGCCGGCTTGGACGGCCGCCCGTTCTGTTTTTTCGTTACGCCCCCAGTTCAAGGCTTGGTGTCGCGAGGACGTCGTCCGAAGCTATTGAACGTCGAACGCTACCGGTGAGGTCATGTCCGGTACGGAACTCAAAATCATCGTGGGTCTCGGCAATCCCGGTCCCGAACACTTGATGACCCGTCACAACGCCGGGTTCTGGTTCGTGGATGCGCTGGCCGGCAAATTCGGCGGCCGGTTCCGCAGCCATGCGCGGTATCAGGGCGAGGTTGCCCGTATCGAAATCGCGGGCAACGAGATCACCTTGCTGAAGCCCATGACCTACATGAATCGCAGCGGGCTCGCCATCCGGGCGCTGGTCGATTACTTGAAGGTGCCCGTTGAGCAGGTGCTCGTCGCGCACGACGAACTCGACCTGCCGGTCGGCCAGACGCGCTTCAAGCTCGGCGGCGGCCACGGCGGTCACAATGGACTGCGTGACACGATCACGCACGTGGGGCCCGATTTCTGGCGGTTGCGCATCGGTATCGGTCATCCCGGAGACAAATCCGAAGTCATCGATTACGTCCTGCGGCGTGCGCCGAAGGAAGAAGAGGAGAAGATCCTCGCCGCAGTCGGATATGCCGTCGAAGCGACGCAAATGTTCGTCGAGAAGGGCTCCGAGCGCGCGATGAACTGGTTGCACGGCGCGAAGCGGCAGAACGAAGCAACTGCGAAGTAGACGGCAGAGTGCCGCCTCGTCAGTATCCGCTCCACATCGTTTCACTCATTAATTTTCCGAAAATCTCGCCATGGGCATGAAAGTCGGCATCGTCGGTCTGCCGAACGTCGGCAAATCGACGCTCTTCAATGCGCTCACGCGCGCGCAGATCGCGGCCGAGAACTATCCGTTTTGCACCATTGATCCCAACGTCGGTGTCGTGCCGGTTCCGGATCCGCGTCTGCAAGCGCTCGCAGAGATCGTCAAACCCGAGCGCGTCGTGCCGACGACGGTCGAGTTCGTGGATATCGCAGGACTCGTTGCGGGCGCGTCGAAAGGCGAGGGGCTCGGCAATCAATTTCTGTCGCACATCCGCGAGACCGATGCGATCGCGCAAGTCGTGCGCTGCTTCGAGAACGACGACATCGTTCACGTCGCTGGCAAAGTGAAGCCGCTCGACGACATCGATGTGATCAACACCGAGCTTGCGCTCGCCGACCTGGATACGGTCGAGCGTGCGTTGCAGCGGGCGGAAAAAGCATCGAAGGCCGGCGACAAGGATGCGATTCGTCTGCGCGATCTCATCAAGAAGGTGAAAGAGCATCTCGATGCAGGCAAGCCGGTGCGTTCGCTCATCAAGGATCCGGAGGAACGGCGTTTGCTGCGGGATCTGCACCTGATCACGCTCAAGCCGCTCATGTACGTCGCAAACGTTTCCGAGGACGGATTCACGAACAATCCGCACCTCGATGCCGTGCGCGAATTGGCGGAGAGCGAAGGTTCGATCGTCGTGCCCGTGTGTGCCGCGATCGAGGCCGAAATCGCGCAGCTCGACGAGGGCGATCGGGCGGAGTTCTTGAAAGAGCTCGGACTCGAGGAACCGGGCCTGAATCGCGTGATCCGCGCAGGCTACAAATTGCTCGGGCTGCAGACTTATTTCACCGCGGGCGTGAAAGAGGTGAGGGCGTGGACGGTGCCGGTCGGTGCAACGGCGCCGCAAGCGGCCGGCGTCATTCACACCGACTTCGAAAAAGGTTTCATTCGCGCCGAAGTGATTGCGTACGAGGATTTCATCGCCCACCGCGGCGAGCAGGGTGCGAAGGAAGCCGGAAAGCTCCGTCTCGAAGGCAAGGAGTACATCGTCCAGGAAGGTGACGTCATGCACTTCAGGTTCAACGTCTGAAGCGCCGGCCGCGAGTCGCCTGGGTTCGTGTGAGCGCGCAAGTCGCGTGGATACCTGCGGGCGCTCAGTAGTTTTGAGGCAGGTTCCAAGACAGGTTTTAGTCGACGCTTAGAAAGTCGAGCATCGCACGATTGAACTCTTCCGCGCGCTCGACGTTCGACAGATGCATGCAGTCGAGCGTGACGAGCTTGGCGGCGCCGATCCGATCCGCGATGAACTGAGCGTGCTCTGGCGTCGTCCCGGCATCCTTCGAGCCGCAAATCACCAGCGTGCGAGCGGTAATCGAGCTCAGCGCATCGCGAAGGTCCATGTCGCGAACGGCTGCGGCGCACGCAGCGTAGCCTTTGGGATCGGCGCTCAACAGCATCTGGCGGATGCGGTCGACCTTTTCCGGATGGGTTTGGTGGAACTCCGGCGTGAGCCAGCGCGCCAACGTCGGTTCTGTGACTGCCGACATGCCTTGCGCGCGTACGGCCGCGATCCGTTGATCCCATGCCTCGCGCGGCGGCATGTGTGCCGCCGTGTTTGCCAGGACCAACTTCAACACGCGGTCCGGCCATTTGTGGGCCAGGTACATTGCCGTCATCCCGCCGAGCGAGATGCCGCACACGTGTGCGCGCACGATCCCGCAAGCGTCGAGCACGGCGAGCGCATCGCGGGCGAGATCCTCGAGCGACACTTCGTCGAGATCCCCGCTCGTCGACTTGCCGTGCCCGCGCGCGTCGTAGCGCACGCATTCGAAACGCTCGCTGCACGCAGCGAGCTGGTCATCCCACATTTCGAGACTCGCGCCGAGCGAATTGATGAACAGCAGCGCGGGCGCACCCGGACGCGGCGTGTGTTCGTAGCGGAGCTCGGCGTTGGCGGAGGTAGTGACTTTCATAGGGCTCGGGGCGTGGGGCCGGGGACTCGAATTCCACGGACTGAGAGCGAGTGCAACTTCTTATAGCCCACAGTCTACAGCTTATGACACTGGGCTTGAGGCGTGGGGCACGGCCGCCGGCAATCGGCGGCGCTCCCGGTCGCGTGCAAGCACACTTGCCGATAGCCTTACGGCTCGCAGCCCAAGCCAAGGGCCGCGGGAATGTAATAGGCTCGTCTGCGCCTACCTTTGGCCTTCAGTCTTCAGCCTAGGAGACAAGTCTTTGTCTGCTCTTCAACAATCGCTCGAGCCGCCTGCCGGTGCACTCGTTTTCCGACGCGACGTCCGGATCGAATGGGGCGACTGCGATCCGGCGCGAATCGTATTCTTTCCGCGCTATTTCGCCTTCTTCGATGCGAATACGGCGTACCTGTTCGAAGCTGCGGGGCTGCCGAAGCCTGCGATGATCGAGCGCTACGACATCGTCGGCATCCCGCTCGTCGACGTCGCCGCGAAGTTCTCGGTGGCGTCCAAATTCGGCGAAACCATTACGATCGAGAGCCACATGGTGAGCTTCGGGCGGTCGAGCATGAAAATCGCACACCGGGTGCTGAAGGAGGGCGGGGTGGTCGCGATCGAGGCACTGGAAACGCGTGTCTGGGCGGGCCACGACCCGGAGCGCCCGCAGGGCATCCGGGCCAAACCGATTCCCCAGGAGGTCATCGACCTGTTCAAAGTCCCGCGGTGAGCCCCGGATCCGAGGCCTCGGAGGGCGTCTGACGTCCGAGCCGGCCCGGCTTCCTTGACACCGCCCGGCGCGGTCCAGACAATGCCGCCCCCTCCCGGCCATCCTTCATCCCGGCCGGACCGAATAAATGGCTAGGTAGCTCAGCCGGTTAGAGCGTGGCACTCATAATGCCGAGGTCGTGAGTTCGAGTCTCACCCTAGCCACCAGACCATCGTCTGCTCAGTCTTCGTACCCCATCGCACGTGACCGAACTCGTGCGCGATAGCCTGGCGGTCGTCGACGCCCCACTGACCTAGATGGGGTGTTCCGCTGCGAGCGTGTTGAGCGACTTGCTGCCGGGTGTGCTGTCCGGTCAGCGGCGGAGGCTGATGGATCTTGGTCTCGTAGTGCGGCTGCGGCGCGCCGGGTTTCACCCAGATCAGATTGAGCAATAGGTCGTACTCACGCCGCCCGACGTACGGCACTGCGCAGTTCCAGGTCGATTCGCAGTGCGTCTTCCAGTTCGAGAGCACGTCGTCCTATACGATGCCGGCTCCGACGCTGCCGTCGAATTCCGCAAGCGCTCTGACGTTGATCACGAAAGCCGTGCCGGACGATCCCGAAGCTGATCGTCATTGGAAAATCCACGGTGCGTCTTCCGCCGAACCACTGATTGCAATAGCTCGCGTACTCCGGCGGATACGTCAGCGTCTGCTTGGCGTTGATAGTGCGATCCAGTCATCGAGCGCATCGGACAAGATTCGTAGATTCTTTTGTGTGCGTTGGTTTTGATAGTTCTCCGGTGCTCAGTCCACCGCATTGAGTGCTTTGCTGCGAACGTCGAGCCTGCCGGAGGACGATGCCTTCATCCAATCGATGTACTTCGTGCTGTCTTCTTCTGATTGTTCTCGAGAGTCTTGTGACGGGAGCCAACCGAGGAAACTTGCAAGCCGTTCGGCGGCGCAACGATCCTCGGCGCTGGCGCGGATTTCACATTTGCGTTACGTTCGCTCGCCCGATTGCCGTGACGATCGTTGATAGCTCGCTGCGGTGTTCGGGCTCTGCCGATGCGCTAGCCGCTATGATGCAATTGGCGCCGCAGAGCATTTTGCACAGATTCCTCAACGACTCGACATCAACCAATGCAACTTTTTTCTGATCTCTCCGGCAAAGTCGCGCTCGTGACGGGCGCATCGAGCGGACTTGGGCGTCATTTTGCGAACACACTGGCGAAGCACGGTGTGAAGGTCGGATTGGGCGCTCGACGTATCGGTGCCTTGCAGGCGCTCGCTGATGAAATTCGTGCGGGCGGCGGGAGCGCGGCGGCCGTTGCGCTCGATGTGACGGATTCATCGAGCATCGCCAATGCGATCGAGCGTATCGAGGCGGAGCTCGGGCCGATCGATATCCTGGTCAACAATTCCGGCGTCGCCGTTTCGAAGCCTTTGCTCGAGCAAACGGAGGCGGACTGGGACTCTGTCGTCGACGTGAACTTGAAGGGTGCGTTTCTCGTTGCGACGGCCGTTGCGCGGCGCATGCGCGATCACAAGCGCGCCGGCAGCATCATCAACATCGAATCGATTTTGAGCTTCCGTCAGGCTGGGCACGTCGCGCCGTATGCCGCTTCCAAGGGCGGGCTCACGCAGTTGACGCGCAGCATGGCGCTCGAGCTGGCGCGTCATCAGATCCGGGTGAACGGCATTGCACCCGGTTATTTCGCGACCGAGATGAACAGCGCGTTCTTTGAAACGCCGCCCGGCCAGGCGATGATCAAGCGCATTCCGCAACAACGCCTCGGCCAGCTTCCGGATCTGGATGGACCGCTCTTGCTGCTCGCTTCCGATGCCTCGCGATATATGACCGGCGCAACGCTGGTCGTCGACGGCGGCCATCTCTGCAGCTCACTTTGAGCATCTCTGCGATGCGCACGCGAATGCGCGTGCGCGTCGCCTTCGGCGCATCTGTCATTTTTCGCCACGATCTTTAGGCGTCCTGCCATTCTCGGCACACGTTCGTGTCGAGTTCCAAGCCTTGAATAGCTCCCAAGGGTTGATCGTCACCCGACTCGCACCGGCGAGAAACGACGAGATCCAGCTTGAGGAGCGAACCATGTTCAAGAAAGCGTTGATCGGTGCAGTGGCTCTCGCATTGACGGCGAATGCGGCGAATGCGGGCGAGAACAAGCTCACCAAAGAAGAGGGCGCGGGTCTGCTGACGGGTGCCGTTGCCGGCGCGGTGGTTGGCGGCCCGGTTGGTGCGTTCGTGGGTTTGATGGTCGGCGGCATCGTCGGCGACAGCATCGGAACGGCCAAGCGTGCCGATGCGCGTGCGCAGGCGCTGCAGGATGAATTGATCGAAACGCGCTTGGCGCTCGTGCGCGCCGGAGAGCAGCTCGAGCACGATGCGGTGCTGATGCAGGCACTCGCGCAGCGATTGCACGCCGATGTGCTCTTCCGAACGGGCAGTGCCGAATTGGATGAAGCAATCGCGGCTCAGCTCGTGCAGATCGGCAAGCTCATGGCCTCGCATCCGGGATTGGAGGTTCAGCTTCATGGTTTCGCCGATCCGCGCGGTCCGCGCGAAGACAACCTGAAGCTCTCTGCGCTGCGGGCCGAGGCCGTGCGTGCGGCGCTCATCGAGGGCGGCGCGGATCCGGCGCAAATCGCGGTGACGGCGCACGGCGAGGATCTCGCGACCGCACAGGAAGGCGACGTCGAGGCCTATGCGTGGGAGCGTCGGGTGAGTCTGTCGATCCGTCCGATCGCGAATACGTCCGTTGCGCGTGCTGAATGAAGGAACCCCCGTTGGCGAGCCGGCGCCTCGTCGGCTCGCCTCTTTTTCGAACTCGTCCGCGCCTTGCGGCATTGAGGTACTTCCAATGTGTCTGGCGAGCATCGTCATGAACGACATCCGTTCGGTGCCCGGCATCGTGAGCTTCGCAACCGCAACCGCCGAGACGACCGTGTCGCGGCCGGCGGGGAATCGCGTTCTTGCCGGCGATCCGCAGCATCGCGCTCGCAACTACTTCAGCGACGCCACGGGCCAAATGTTCGCAGGCGTTTGGGAGAGTACACCGGGCCGATGGCGGGTCACCTATACCGAGAACGAGTTCTGCCACATCACTGCGGGCGAAGTGCGCATCGAATCGGACGACGGTGCGAGCTGGGTGTTCGGGGCTGGCGACTCGTTCGTCATTCCCGCAGGGTTCAGCGGCGTGTGGGAAGTCACGAAGCCGCTTCGCAAGCTCTATGTGATCTTCGAGCCTGCTTCATCGTAGTGCGTTTTGCGCCCGGGGTGCTCGATGGCGGGGCGTTTTGGGGATGCGCTGCTCTGCGAAGGAGCGCCCGATGCCTTTCGTTCATTGCGGCAAGCCGCATAGCGCTTTGGTTTTGCGCATACGCTGCGCTCTGCGCGCCCAAATCGCACTCTTGGCACGCTTGCTGCATTGTCCTGGCCGGGCTGCAGTTGTTGCTCTTTCGACATCGCGAAACTCGAGCCGCGGCTGCACGCAGTGAACTCAGCGACATACGTTTGTTTTTCGCGTTTCTTTTTCACAACAAGGGGAGACCCATGCGAAATGTGAGGATTCTGGCTGCGCTCGGGCTACTGGCAACTGCAGCGGCGGCGCAAGCTGACGTGTCGGCGACGGCGACGATCGTCAGCGACTACGACTTCCGCGGTTTCACGCAAACGAACAACGACCCCACGTTGCAGCTCTCGATCGACTACGCCCATGACAGCGGCTGGTACATCGGGACATGGGGCAGCGGCGTCGATTTCGGTCCGGGCAAGCCGACGACCGAAGTGGACGTCTACACGGGCTATGCCAACAGCATCGGCGATTTCGGTTACGACTTCGGCATCAACTACTACGGCTATCCCGGCGCAAGCGATCTGAACTTCGCCGAGATCTACGCCAAGCTGAGCTACAAGATCGTCAGCGCCGGCGTGTATTACTCGGACGATTTCGGTGGCAGCGACGAAAGCGCCTTCTACATCTACGGCGATGTGTCGATTCCGGCCGGCCCGCTCTCGATCGACCTGCATGCCGGTCTCTCGGACGGCGACGGCGTCGTGGCAACCTACGGCTTCGAGTTCGAGGACAGCTACACCGACTACGCCATCGGACTGAGCTACTCCGCGAACAACTTCACGGTCGGTTTGACGTGGATTGCGTTGGATGCGGGTGACGACGGTTCGGACGACCGAGTCGTCTTGTCGTTCTCCACGTCGTTCCCCTGGGAATAACGAACGGTCGCGAGCGATCTGACGCGACGAGCCCGGTGAGCGCGTCTCACCGGGCTTTTTCTTTCGTCCAACTAGTCGAGCGTCTTCAGCACCTCGCGCAGCGTCGTGACGAGCTGGTCGATGTGCTTGGGCTCGATGATGAGCGGCGGCGACAGTGCGACGATGTCGCCGGTGACGCGAATCAGAATGCCTTTTTCGAATGCTCTCACGAGCGCTTCGAACCCGCGCGCGCCGGGCGCACCGCTGCGCGGCTCGAGCTCGATGCCGGCGACGAGACCCACGTTGCGAATGTCGATGACGTTCGGCACGTCGCGCAGGGAATGCACTGCATCTTCCCACTGTTGCGCAAGCTTCGCGCCGCGCGTGAGCAGTCCTTCACGTTCGTAGATTTCCTGAGCCGCAAGGCCCGCGGCACACGCGACCGGATGGCCCGAGTACGTGTAGCCGTGGAACAGCTCGATCGCTTGTTCGGGTCCTTGCATGAAGGTGTCGTAGATCTCTTTGCGCACGAACACCGCACCCATCGGTACGGCACCGTTCGTCAGTCCCTTTGCCGTGGTGATGATGTCCGGCGTGACGCCGAAATACGTTGCGCCGAACGGTGCGCCGAGACGGCCGAAACCCGTGATGACTTCATCGAAGATCAGGAGGATGCCGTACTTGTCGCAGATCGACCGCAGGCGCTGCAAATAGCCTTGCGGAGGGAGGATGACCCCCGCCGAGCCGGCCACGGGTTCGACGATGACTGCGGCGATCGTCGAAGCGTCGTGTAAAGCGACGAGCCGTTCCAAATCGTCGGCAAGATGCGCGCCCCATTGCGGAATGCCGCGCGAGAACGCGTTGTGCTCGAGATCGAACGTGTGCCGCAGGTGATCGACGCCGGGCAGCAGACTGCCGAAGAACTTGCGGTTGTTCACCATGCCGCCGACGGAAATGCCGCCGAAGCCGACGCCGTGATAACCCTTCTCGCGGCCAATCAAGCGTTGTCGCGACGCTTCGCCGCGCACACGGTGATAAGCGATGGCGATTTTGAGCGCCGTGTCGACCGATTCGGAGCCCGAGTTCGTGAAGAACACATGGTCCAATCCGGGCGGCGTGATTTTCACGAGCTTGTTCGCAAGCTCGAACGCAGGCGGATGGCCCATCTGGAAGGGCGGCGCGTATTCCATTGTCGCGATCTGACGGCTGACCGCCTCGGTGATTTCTTTGCGGCCGTGCCCCGCGTTCACGCACCAGAGTCCCGACACGCCGTCGAGGATCTCTCGGCCGTCTGGCGTCCAGTAATGCATGCCTTGCGCACGCGCCAACAATCGCGGATTCGCCTTGAACTGGCGGTTGGCGGTGAACGGCATCCAGAAAGCTTCGAGCTCGGCGCGGGAAGGATTCGTGCTCATGGCGGCGCTCGGTGGGGAGATGGACCGATGATAAGTAAATTCGACACACGCGTCCAAATTAGCCCGCAATGAGCCTGGTGTGTGAGAAGGCTGTTCATTATTCTAAACAGTGAGCGGCCTGGAGAATGCGATGGACGATGTCGGCGGTCATTTGAAGCGCGTGCGAACGATGTACGGGTTGTCGCAGCGCGAGCTCGCGAAGCGTGCCGGCGTGACGAACGGCACGATCTCGTTGATCGAGCAAAACCGCGTCAGTCCTTCGATCAGCTCCTTGAAGAAGGTACTCGACGGCATTCCGATGTCGCTCGCCGAGTTCTTCACGCTCGAGTCGGATGCGGCACCGCAGGTGTTCTACACGCAAGACGAGCTCGCTGAAGTGGGCGACGAAAACATTTCGCTCAAGCTCGTCGCTGCGAAACGGCCGAATCGTGCAATGTCGATCGTGCGCGAGCGCTATCAGCCCGGTGCCGACACCGGCGTCGAAATGCGCTCGCACAAGGGCGAGCAGGGCGGCATCGTGGTGAAAGGTCAGATCGAGCTGACCGTCGGCGGTCAAACTCGAACTCTCAAGGCCGGCGACGCGTACTACTTCGCAAGCTCCGTCCCGCATCGTTTCCGCAACCCCGGCCCCGAGCCGTGCGAGATCGTGAGTGCGAGTGTGGGAGGGAAGGCGTAGATGGACGCTGGGCGCTGGGCTCTGGCCGGAAGCCTTCGACCATCGGCGATGCACGTCGATGTGCGTGTGGCGCGAAGGGATGGGGCTAGCGACGACTGCATCGCTGTTGCCCGCCTGCTAAGCTGCGAGCCGAGCCGAACGCGCAGCTGCTCGATTTCTTCCTACCAGCGCCCAGTGCCCAGAGCTCCAATGAAAATCACCGTCGCCGCCACTCAATTCGCCTGTACGAACGATCGAGCGCAGAACCTCGCGACGGCCGAGCGGCTGATTCGCGAGGCGGCGGCGCAGGGGGCGAACATCGTGCTCATTCAGGAGCTGTTCGAGACGCCGTATTTCTGCAAGGACCATTCGCCGGCGCATTTCGCGTTGGCGCGCACGATCGAAGAGAGCCCGGCGGTGCGTCGATTCCAGGAGCTCGCGCGCGAGCTCAACGTCGTGTTGCCGGCGAGCGTGTTCGAGAGAGCCGGCAACGCGTTCTACAACTCCGTCGCGATCGTCGATGCCGATGGATCGGTGCTCGGCACGTATCGCAAAGCGCATATTCCGGAGAGCCCCGGCTATCACGAGAAGTTTTATTTCTCGCCGGGCGATACCGGCTTTCGTGTGTGGCGCACACGTTTCGGCACCATCGGCGTGGGCATCTGTTGGGATCAATGGTTTCCCGAGACGGCGCGCGCGATGGCGCTGCTCGGCGCCGAGTTGTTGTTCTTTCCGACGGCGATCGGTCAGGAGCCGCAGGATTTGTCGATCGATTCGCGCGATCATTGGCAGCGTGCGATGCAAGGTCACGCCGCCGCGAACGTGATGCCGCTGATCGCCTCGAACCGGATCGGTACGGAGCGCGGCGAGCGTTGGACGGTCACGTACTACGGCTCGTCGTTCATCGCCGATCACACCGGTGCGATCGTGAAACAAGCGGATCGGGAGAGCGAAGCGGTCATCACGGCGACGTTCGACCTCGACGAGATTCGCGACTACCGCAATGCGTGGGGCGTGTTTCGCGACCGGCGTCCGGACCTTTACGGACCGATTCTCACGCTCGACGGACGGACGCCTTGATACGCTCGCAGCGGCGGACGGCGGTCAGGCATCGAGACTGCGAAATGTCCTAGCCGCACGACGAACGATTCTCCGACATCACTATTCCCATGCAGTTCTTTGCTTCGTGCCCCCTTGGCGTGGCCGACTTGACCGCGGCCGAGTTGCGCGCGTTCGGCGCAACGCGCACCGCCGAATACAAACGCGGCGTCCAATTCGAAGGTACGCTCGAAGTCGCATATCGCGCGTGTCTGTGGTCGCGGACGGCGAGCCGGATTCTCTTGCCGCTTGCAACGTTTCCCGTGCCCGACGCCGATGCTTTGTACGCCAGCGTGAAAAGCATCGACTGGAAGTCGCACATTGCGCCGCGCTCGACGCTCGCGGTGGAGTTTGCGGGTACGTCGCCGAGCATCTCGCATACGCACTTCGGCGCGCTGAAAACGAAAGATGCGATCGTCGATCAATTGCGCGAGCGCACGGGCGAGCGGCCGTCGATCGACGTCGATCGGCCGAGCGTGCGCGTCGACGTACGGCTCGATCGCGAGCGGGCAACGGTCAGTCTCGATCTTTCCGGCGAGAGTTTGCATCGGCGTGCGTATCGCGCCCGCGGCGTCGCTGCGCCCCTCAAGGAGAATCTCGCCGCGGCCATTCTCATGCGCGCGGGGTGGCCGGCCATTGCCGAAGCCGGCGGCGCGCTGCTCGACCCGATGTGCGGTTCCGGCACGTTCGTGATCGAAGGTGCGCTGATGGCGCTCGATATCGCGCCAGGTTCGCTGCGCAGCTATTTCGGATTCGTGGGGTGGGCAGGACACGACCGCGCGTTGTGGGCGCGGCTCATCGAAGAAGCGCGCGAGCGGCGCGAGACAGGCCGTAAGCGCAAGCTCGCGATGCGCGGCTACGACCGCGATGCATTTGCCATCCGTGCTGCTATCGAAAACGCAGAGCGTGCGAAGCTACGCGGTGTCGTTCATTTCGAACGCCGCGAGTTGCAAGCGTTGACGAACGATCTGGGTCCGCGCGGGCTGCTCATCGCGAATCCGCCTTACGGCGAGCGGATCGGTGACCGCGAGGAATTACAAGATCTATACGGGACGCTCGGCGAGAAATTGCGCGAGCACTTCGAGGGTTGGAACGCTGCGGTGTTCACGGGAAATCCTCCGCTCGCCAAAGCGCTCGGGATCAATGCGCGCCGCAGTCACACGCTCTTCAACGGCAACATCGAATGCCGCTTGCTGCGATTCGATGTTCATCCGTCGTACTACGCCGGGGCGCGGGTCGAATCGAGCGAGGAGGAGGAAGCGCAGCTTCGTGCGCGTCCGGGCGCGCAGATGTTCGCGAATCGATTGCGCAAGAATGTGGAAGCTGCGCAGAAGTGGGCGAAGCGCGAGAACGTCGATTGTTATCGCGTTTACGACGCCGACATGCCGGAGTACGCGTTCGCGATCGATGTGTACGGCGACGGCGCAGGCGAGCGCTGGGTCGTCGTTCAGGAGTACGCGCCGCCGAAAACGGTCGATGCGGCAGCCGCACGCATGCGGCGGCGCGAAGCGCTCGCATGGATTCCCGAATTGTTCGGTGTGGCGCGCGAACGGATGTACTTGCGCGAGCGGCGTCCGCAGAAGGGGCTATCGCAGTACGAGAAAGTCGGCGGGGAACGCAAGTTCGAGATCGTGCGCGAGAACGGCTTTCGGTTTTATGTGAACTTCACGGACTACTTGGATACCGGGTTGTTCCTGGATCATCGCCTGACGCGTCAACTCGTCGGCGAACGCGCGCGGGGCAAGCGATTCTTGAATCTGTTCGCTTATACAGGGACTGCAACGGTCTACGCAGCGGGCGGCGGTGCCGTCTCCTCGACGACGGTGGACATGTCGCGCACGTATCTCGATTGGGCGAAGCGGAATCTGGCCTTGAACGGCTTCGCCGATCCGCAGCACGGGTTCGTGCAAGCCGATGTGCTGACCTGGCTTCAGTCGCAGCAGGACGGCACACGTCGATACGACTTGATGTTCATCGATCCGCCGACGCACTCCCGTTCGAAACGTCTGACGGAAGATTTCGATGTGCAGCGCGATCACCCGAAGCTGCTGGCGCTCGCTGCGAAGCTCCTCAGCCCGGAAGGGGAGATCGTGTTCTCGAACAACTACACGCGCTTCAAGCTCGACTCGTCGGTCGAAGCGTTGTTCGATGTCGAAGATCTGACGGAGCAGACGATTCCGTGGGATTTTCGCCGTAATCCGCGGATACACCGGTGTTATCGGCTCACTCCGAAGGGGCTCGGGGCGCGGGGCATGGGGCACGGGTAGGAGGTTCCACGGCCCCTCTCGATTCACTGCGCTTTCCTGCTGTGCTGCAGCGTGTGTGCGGCGAATTGTTCTGCCCAAGCCCCGAGTCCCGAGCCCCACGCCCATTTCTTTCGCGTTTTACGCGTTCAAGTTTCGTCAAAGACGCATACACATCGGGCCGTCCCCGATTGATCTGCCTCTTGCGTTGCAGCACAATTACGCGCCGTCAATTAGCCCGATCCCCCGTTTCCCGAGCGACGCAGTCATGAGCAGCGATGCTTTTCAGGTGTGCTTTCACCCGAAATTAGGTGTGGTCATCAACGATCCAATCGCCCAGATGGGATTGGCTCGTGAGCAGATGCGTTTGTTCAAGCTCGGCGCAATGGGTGCGAGCACGTTCGTGCGTGCGATCGTGAGCAAGGATCTGGTTGCGTGCACCGAAGATCAATTGCAGGCGCATGCCACCGCGATCGAAACGTATCGCACCGCGCGTTCCAGCCGCCGCAAGCCCTATTGCGAGCAGTGCCGTCGTCACTTCGGTTCCGTGGATTTCTCCGTGTGCGGCGATTGCCACTCGATTCGCTGCACGTGCGGTACGTGCAGCTGCGCCTCGAGCTCGCGTCGGCGCAAGGCCGCCTAACGAGGCGCGCCACGACGCGGCGCGCCGCCAAGTTTCAATGAGAAAAACTTGCGAGCAGCCCTGCGCTGCATCGCGCGCGTGCGTTCATGGAAATTTTTCGCGCATTCACGATCGAGGCGGCGCATCGGCTGCCGAACGTTCCGGCAGGGCACAAGTGCGCCCGCCTGCACGGCCATTCGTTTCGGATCGAATTACATGTCAGCGGCGAAGTCGATCCGCATACCGGCTGGATCATGGACTTCGCTGATCTGCGCGAAGCCTTCCAACCGATCTTCGATCGGCTCGATCACCACTACCTCAACGAAATTCCCGGACTCGAGAATCCGACCAGCGAGAATCTTGCGCGCTGGATCTGGAATGAAATGAAACCCCGTCTGCCGCAGCTTTCGAAGATCGTCGTGCACGAGACGTGCACGAGCGGATGCGTGTACGAAGGGGATTAAAGGGCGCTGGGCACTGGGCGCTGGCAAGAGCGCAGCGCAGGGCGCTGCAAGAAATCTAGATACCGCAGAAAGCGGGCAGCGATTAGCCAAGCGGAAGGCAAAACACTCGCGCACACGGCGCTCAGTCATCCGTCCTTCCCGCTTCGTCCGCTTTGCGCAGAGAAATTCCGCGCGGCCGCGACTGTCCAGCCAGCGCCCCACTCACAACCAATCCCTCATCCGATACCAGGCCATCGCAAGGACGAGTGTCGGCGTGCGAAACAGCGGGCCGCCGGGGAAATTGCGGTGCGGGATCTTGGCGAACACATCGAAGCGCTCGGCTTGGCCGCTGATTGCTTCGGCAACGAGCTTGCCGGCGATGCCAGCGAGCACGATGCCGTGGCCTGAGAAGCCTTGCAGGTAATAGATGTTCGGGGCGAGTCGACCGAAATCGGGTGCGCGGCTCATCGTGATGTCGACGAAACCGCCCCACGCATATTCGACGCGCACATCGCGCAACTGCGGAAACACTTTGATCATGCGCTTACGCGTAGCGCTTGCGGTGTCGAAGGCGTCGATGCCCGAGTAGCTCACGCGGCCGCCGAACAGCAGCCGGTGATCGGCGGAGCGCCGGAAATAATCCAGCACGAAATTGATGTCGCTCACCGCGATGTTCTCGCGGATGAGCTCGGTGATTCTTTGTTCGCCGAGGGGTTCGGTCGCCACGATGTACGTGCCGACCGGCATGATGCGCGCACGCAGCGTCGAGCTCAGCTTGCCCACATAAGCGTTGCAGCAGAGCGCGACGAAACTTGCGCGTACTTCGCCGGACTCGGTCGTCACGACGCACGGGTCGCCGTTCGTGAGCTTCGCGACGCGCGAATGCTCGAAGATCTGCACGCCTGCATCGCTCGCGGCTTTGGCGAGCCCGAGCGTGTAGTTCAGCGGATGCAGATGCCCGCTGCCGCTATCGAAAAGTCCGGCGCAATAGCGTTGCGTTTGCAGCAGTGCTTCGACCTCGGGTCGCTCGAGCAGCTTGACCTTCCGATATCCGATGCGCTCTGCCTGTTCGAGCTCTGAAATGAGCTCCTCGCGCTGCCGCGGCTTGATCGCCACGTGCATGGCGCCCCAATGCAGGTCGCAGTCGATCGCGTGCCGAGCGACGCGCTCGCGCAAGAGGTCGAGCCCTTCGACGGAGATCTCCCACAGCTTGCGCGCATCGTCCGGACCGACGATGGCTTCGAGTTTTTCCTGACCGCAGGCAAATCCGACGAGCGCCTGTCCGCCGCTACGTCCCGAGGCGCCCCAACCGATGCGCTCGGCTTCGAGCAGCACGACCTTGTAGCCCCGTTCGGCGAGGTGCAAGGCGGTCGAACAGCCGGCAATTCCGCCGCCGATGACGCAGACATCGGCACGGACGCTCCCGCGCAGGGCGGGATGCTTGGGGGCGGCATTGGCCGTCGCGACGTAGTACGACTGAGTGGTCATCGGGGGCGATCACGACAGGGCTGCGACTGTCCATCGGGCAATCCCTGTTTAATATTCAATAACGATTTCGACCGAACCGTTGGCGGCCAGAATAGCGGCGGCCGCTTCGGCATCGCAACAGTTTCGGGCTGATCGGAACGGCGCAACACGTTGTAAGCCCTGAATTTCGGCCCCCTCAGTAAACCTCCGGCGGGCGGGCGCATGGATTCTGTGCTTAAATGCCCCATCTCTTGAGCGTCGGCGGTTCCGCCGATCGTTAAAGATCTTAAACAAACATGCATCGCAAACCGCTCATCGGAGTTCCGGCGGACCGCCGTCTGCTCGGCCATCACTACTTCCACTGCGTCGGTGAGAAGTACATCGATGCCGTTGCCCAAGGTGCGGATGCGCACGTCGCGCTGATTCCGTCGGTCGGCGAACGGCTGAATCTCGACGAGGTGCTGACGTACTTCGACGGCATCCTGTTGACGGGCAGTCCTTCGAACGTCGAGCCGCACCATTACAACGGGCCGCCGAGCGCGCCCGGCACACTACACGATCCGCATCGAGATGCGACGACCTTGCCGCTGATCCCGCGGGTCGTGCGTGCAGGCATGCCGCTGCTCGCCATCTGCCGCGGCTTCCAAGAAATGAATGTCGCGTACGGCGGCACGCTGTGGCAGCGACTCCATGAGGTCGAGGGCTACCGCGACCACCGCGAGAATCCCCAAGCGCCCGTCGACGAACAGTACGGCCCCGCCCACGAAGTCGAGCTCACGCCGGGCGGTCTGCTCGAGCGTTTGGCCGGTACGCGCCGAATCATGGTGAATTCCCTGCACTCGCAAGGCGTGCAAACGCTCGGACGCGATCTCGAAGTCGAAGCGCGCTCGCCCGACGGCGTCATCGAGGCTTTTCGAGTGCGCAACGCTCCGTCGTTCGCGGTGGCGGTGCAGTGGCATCCCGAGTGGAAGTTCCAATCGAATCCGTTTTCGCGCGCATTGTTCGCCGCTTTCGGGGCGGCCGTTCACGAGCGCGCTGCGAGGCATCGCACATGAGCGTCATCCAACAATTCTTCAAAGAACACGGCATTTCCGAGGTCGAGGCCATCATCCCCGACATGGCGGGCGTGCCGCGCGGCAAGATCATGCCGGCGGAGAAATTCGCCGAAGAGGAGGGCATGCGGCTGCCCGAGAGCATCTTCCTGCAGACCGTCACGGGCGAATACCCGGATGACGAGCGAGCGATCAGTCCGTCCGAGATCGACATCGTCCTGAAAGCCGATCCGAACACGATTCGCGTCGTGCCGTGGGCGGCCGAGCCGACCGCCCAAGTGATCCACGATAGTTTCTATTCGGACGGTCGCCCGGTGACGATGGCGCCGCGCTACGTGCTGCAGCACGTGCTCGAGCTGTACGCGCAACACGGCTGGGAGCCGGTCGTCGCGCCTGAGCTCGAGTTCTATCTCGTCGAGCCGAACACCGACGCCGACTATCCGCTGCGTCCGCCGGTCGGACGGTCGGGTCGTCCCGAGATCGGCCGCCAGTCGTACTCGATCGCGGCCGTGAACGAGTTCGATCCCCTGTTCGACGACGTCTACGCGTTCTGCGAAGCGCAGGACATCGAGATCGACACGCTGATCCACGAGGACGGCGCGGCGCAGATGGAAATCAATCTGTTGCACGGGAATGCGCTGTCGCTCGCCGACCAAGTGTTCCTGTTCAAGCGGACGGCGCGCGAGGCGGCGCTGCGCCACAAGATGTATGCGACGTTCATGGCCAAGCCGATGGCGACCGAGCCGGGCAGCGCCATGCACATTCATCAGAGCGTCATCGATCGACAAACGGGCCAGAACATTTTCAGCGAGCAAGACGGACGCCCCTCGGCGCTGTTCTTCTCGTTCATTGCCGGGTTGCAGAAGTACCTGCCGGCCGCCATGGCTCTGTTCGCGCCGAACGTGAATTCGTATCGGCGCATCACGCGGCACCTGTCGGCACCGATCAATACGCAATGGGGCTACGACAATCGCACGGCCGGCTTGCGGGTCCCCGTATCGAGCCCGGCGGCGCGCCGGGTGGAGAACCGCATCGCAGGTGCCGATGCGAACCCTTACATCGCCATCGCGGCTTCGCTGGCCTGCGGTTACCTCGGGATGGTGGAGGGGCTCAAGCCGAGCGAGCCCATCACTGGCAGCGCGTACGACTTGCCGTTCGGGCTGCCCCGGAACATCGAAGAAGCGCTGCGGCTCCTGCGCGATTGCCGGCCGCTGATCGAGATCCTCGGCGAGCGCTTCGTGCTCGCTTACTCCGCGGTGAAGGAAAACGAATACGAGACCTTCCTGCAGGTGATCAGCTCTTGGGAGCGCGAGCACCTGTTGTTGAACGTATGAAGACCGGCTCGGCCGACCGCGGCCACGCGCACAAAATGAGTGCCGACTCGTGCGGGGTCGCACGCCGGCCGGGCAACACTTTGGACCTGTCCATGGATTCTCGTCGTTTCCGCTAATCGTCCCGCCCAGTTTCTTCCGCATCTCCGCTCGAGAACGCTCGCTGGAATGCGCTTGTAGCAGACCGATCCGGCTTCGAGCTGCACACAGCGAGCGCGTTCGGCGCATTCGACCCACTTGCTTCCACCCGCCGCCGAACCATGCGCTTTGCAGCGCTACCCAAGCCCATTCGCGTGCGTTACGCTGTTTCGCCGCGTCGATAGGCGATCGGCTGCATCCACTTCACTTTGGGGAGCGAGGCGAACCATGAACTTTAAATTGCGCGCCGTGATCGGCGGCACTGCGATCGTGTTGGGTCTCGGCGCGTGCGGCCAAAAGGACGAAGCCGCCACGGGAGCACAGGCACGAGAAGAAGAAAAGGTGCTCAACCTCTACATTTGGAACGACTATCTGGCCGAGGACACGATCTCGAACTTCGAGCAAGAGACCGGCATCAAGGTCATGGTCAGCAACTACGGTTCGAACGAAGAGCTCGACGCCAAGCTGGCCCCCGGCAATTCCGGTTACGACATCGTCGTGCCGTCCGCCTCGTTCTACGAGCGCCAGATCAAGGCCGGCTATTACCAGAAGCTCGACAAGTCGAAGCTGCCGAATCTGGTCAACATGGATCCTGAGATCCAGCAGCGTCTCGCCCTTCAGGATCCGAACAACGACTATGCCGTGCTCCACATGTGGGGTACGACCGGCATCGGCTACAACATCGAGAAAGTGAAAGCTGCGAACCCGCAGGCTCCGCTCGACAGCTGGCGCCTCGTGTTCGATCCGGAGATCGCCAAGAGCTTCCAGCGCTGCGGCATTGCCGTGCTCGATTCGGCCACCGAAATGTTCAGCATGGTGCTCGCCTATCTCGGCAAGGACCCGAACAGCCAGAACCCGGACGATTTGAATGCCGCGGCGGACGCCATGATGAAGATCCGCCCGTATCTCAAGTACATCGATACGCAGCGCATGATCACCGACTTGGCCAATGGCGAAATCTGCCTGGCCGTTGGGTATAGCGGCGACATCCTGCAGGCGCGCGACCGGGCCGAGGAGAACGAAACCGGCCAGCAGATCCAGTACGTCATCCCGAAGGAGGGATCGATCATCTGGTTCGACAGCTACCTGATCCCGAAAGATGCGCCGCATCCGAACAACGCGCACATCTTCATCAATTACATGCTGCGTCCCGAAGTGATCGCAGCCGTCAGCAACTTCACCAACTACGCGAACGGCAACGCCAAGGCGACCGAGCTGGTCGACGAGGAAGTGAGAAACGATCCGGGCGTGTATCCGCCGCCTGAAGTGCGCGCGAAGCTGGCGCCGGACCTGACGGACTCGGAGGAGACCACTCGCATCATGACGCGTCTGTGGACGCGGTTCATGACCGGTCAGTAACGCCTCAGATGGCCTCGCCTGTGCAGGAGCGTAAGGCGCCGTGGTTGGATCCCGACGCGGCGCCTTACATCCGTATCGAAGGTATCTCGAAGAAGTTCGGCGATTTCGTCGCTGTCGCCGACGTCACTCTGAATATTTATCGCGGCGAGATCTTCTGTTTGCTCGGCGGTTCGGGCTGCGGCAAGACGACGCTGCTGCGCATGCTCGCCGGATTCGAGCAGCCGACCGCGGGCAAGATCTTCATCGACGGTGTGGACATGTCCAACGTCCCGCCGTACGAGCGCCCGGTCAACATGATGTTCCAGTCGTATGCGCTGTTTCCGCATATGACGGTCGAGCAGAACGTGGCCTTCGGTTTGAAGCAGGAAGGATTGCCGAAGGCCGAGATCGCCACACGCGTCGCCGAGATGCTCTCCATCGTCAAGCTCGAGCAGTTCTCGAAGCGCAAGCCGCACCAGCTCTCCGGCGGTCAGCGTCAACGCGTCGCGCTCGCTCGAGCTTTGGTGAAGCGTCCGAAGGTATTGTTGCTCGATGAGCCGCTCGCAGCGCTCGACAAAAAGCTGCGCGAGCACACGCAGTTCGAGCTCGTGAACATTCAGGAGCGGCTGGGCGTGACGTTCATCGTCGTTACGCACGATCAGGAGGAGGCGATGACGCTCGCCTCGCGCATCGGCGTCATGAATCAAGGGCGCATCGTGCAGGTGGGCACGCCGCACGACATTTACGAATTCCCGAACACGCGTTTCGTGGCCGAGTTCATCGGCAACGTGAACATGTTCGAGGGCGTCATCCTCGAAGACGAGCCGGATCACGTGTTGATCGAATGTCGCGAGCTCGGCGGCAACATCTATGTCGGGCACGGCGTGAGCACGGCGCCTGAGGCGATCGTCTGGACGGCCGTGCGCCCCGAGAAGATGGTATTGAGTCGCACCGAGCCCGAGGATCCGAACAACCGCGCCACGGGCGTCATCAAAGAGATCGCCTATATGGGCGATCTGTCGGTTTATCTGGTGCAGCTCGATTCCGGCAAGATCGTGCGCGTGACGCAGCCGAATATCTATCGGCATGCCGAAGATCAACTCACCTGGGACGAGCGCGTCTGGGTGTCTTGGCATCACACGGCCAACGTCGTCGTCACCGAATAGACATGGCGCCTACCAATCCCGGTTACGTCTCGCTCGGGGAACGGCTGGTTCTCTGGATGGATCAGCTGTGGACCAACGTCCAGGGGTCGGGCCCTTATCGTTGGTCGGCCGGCATGCTGCGTCGTGTCGGGCTGCGCGGCCACCGGCTGGTCATCGCCGTGCCGTGGCTGTGGCTGGTGCTGTTCTTTCTGATCCCGTTCATCATCGTCCTGAAGATCAGTTTTGCCGAGACGCGCTGGCTCGGTACGCCGCCGTACGGGCCGCTGTTCGACTGGGTGGAAACGCAGCTGCACATCCGCTTGAACCTCGCGAACTACTTGTTCCTGATTCGCGATGCGCTGTACGTCAAGGCATTCCTGAGCTCGATCAAGGTCGCGGCGGTTTCGACCGTGATCTGTTTGTTGATCGGTTACCCGATGGCTTACGCCATCGCGCGCGCCGACTTGCGTTGGCGCAATTTGCTGCTGCTGCTCGTCATCCTGCCGTTCTGGACCTCGTTCCTGCTGCGCGTGTACGCCTGGATGGGGCTGCTCGGCAGCAACGGGCCGATCAATCAGCTCTTGATGGCGCTCGGACTCATCGACGAGCCGCTCCGAATGCTGAACACGGATTTCGCGATGTACATCGGCATCGTCTATTCGTACCTGCCGTTCATGATCCTGCCGTTGTATTCGAACCTCGAGAAACACGACATCACCTTGCTCGAGGCGGCGGTCGATCTCGGCTGCAAGCCGTTCAAGGCCTTCCTGAGCATCACGCTGCCTCTGTCGAAGCCCGGCATCATTGCCGGATCCATGCTCGTTTTCATTCCGGCGGTGGGCGAATTCGTGATCCCGCGGCTGCTCGGCGGAACCGATTCCTTGATGATCGGCCGCGTGCTCTGGGATGAATTCTTCTTGAACCGCAATTGGCCCGTTGCGAGCGCGGTGGCCATCGTGCTGTTGATCGTCCTGGTCATCCCGATCGGCATCTTCCAGCACTATCAGATGAAGGAAGCCGAAGGGGAGGAGCGGCAATGAAGAACCGCTCGCTCTTCCTGCTGAGCGCATTGGTGTTCGGGTTTGCGTTCCTGTACATCCCCATCCTGTCGATGATCGTCTACTCGTTCAACGAGTCGCGGCTCGTGACCGTGTGGGGCGGATTCTCGGTCAAGTGGTACGGCGAGTTGTTGCAGAACCGGCAGCTATTGCAATCGGCATGGTTGAGCTTCCGGATCGCGGCGGTCACGGCGACGGGCGCCGTGATCATCGGCACGCTGGCCGGTTTCGTGCTCGCGCGCTTCAAACAGTTCCGCACGCGTACGATGTTCGCCGGCATGGTCACGGCGCCGCTCGTCATGCCCGAAGTGATCACCGGCTTGTCGCTGCTGCTCTTGTTCGTCGCGCTTGCGCCGCTGCCGTTCGTGCCGGATACGCGCGGGTTCAGCACGATTACGATCGCCCACATCACGCTGACGTTGTCCTATGTCACCGTCATCGTGCGTTCGCGGCTTGCGTCGATGGATGAGTCACTCGAGGAGGCGGCGATGGATCTGGGCGCGCGACCCGTGACCGTGTTCTTGAAGATCACGCTGCCCATCATTGCGCCGGCGATGATTTCGGGCTGGCTGCTGGCCTTTACCTTGTCGCTCGACGATCTCGTCATCGCAAGTTTCACCGCGGGACCGTCGACGAATACGCTGCCGATGATGATCTTCTCGACCGTGCGCCGGGGCATCACGCCGCAGATCAATGCGCTCGCCACGATCATGGTCGGCATCGTCACAGTGTTCGTCATTGTGGCCGGCATCCTCATGGCGCGGCAGGAACGTCGACGCCAGTTGGACATGCGGCTGGCGGAGGCGGCGGCTGCCGCACCGAGAGGGTGATCGAGCTCACTTCCAAACTACCCCACGTCGGCACGACCATTTTCACGGTCATGTCGAGCCTGGCGGAGGAGGTCGGCGCCATCAATCTGGCGCAGGGGTTCCCGGATTACGATCCGCCCGAGCGGCTGAAACAGCTCGTCGAGAAACACATTCGCGCCGGACGCAATCAATACGCGCACATGGCTGGCGTTGCCGAGCTGCGCGAGGCGATCGCCGAAAAGCTGCAGCGCAGCTACGGACGAGCGTTCGACCCCGATTCGGAAGTGACGATCACGCTCGGCGCAACGGAAGCCATCTTTTCAGCCATCTTGGCCCTGGTGCATCCGGGCGATGAAGTCATCCTGCTGGATCCTTCCTACGATTCGTACGCACCGGCCGTCGTGCTCGCCGGCGGCCGTCCTGTGCATTTGCCGTTGCAACCGCCGGCATTCAAGGTCGATTGGGAAGCGGTGCGCGCCGCAGTGACGCCGCGGCTGCGCATGATCGTGATCAACACCCCGCACAATCCGACCGGATCGATCGTCGAACCGGCCGAGCTCGATCGGCTGGCCGACATTCTCGATGGCACGAATGCCTTCGTGCTCGCCGACGAGGTGTACGAGCACATGGTCTTCGACGGCGTCGAGCACGCGAGCATTTTGCGAAATGCGCGCTTGTTCGAGCGCGGCATGGCGGTGTTTTCTTTCGGCAAGTCGATGCACGCGACCGGCTGGCGTATCGGTTATGCGGTCGCGCCTGCGGGGATCACGCGCGAACTCCGGCGCGTCCATCAATTCAATACGTTCAGCATCGCCGCGCCGCTGCAGTATGCGATCGCCGACTTTTTGCGGGAGGCGCCGGAGCACAACGACGGCTTGAGCGCGTTCTACCAGCGGAAGAGAGATCTGTTTCTCGACGCATTGCGCGGCTCGCGTTTCACCTGGACGCCGTCGCGGGGAACGTATTTTCAATTGCTGGATTACAGCGCCATTTCTTCTCTGCCCGACGTGGAGTTCGCCGAGACGCTTGCGCGGCGGTACGGCGTCGCCTCCATCCCGGTCTCGGTGTTCTATGCCGAGCCGCCAACCTTGTCGGTCGTAAGGTTCTGTTTCGCCAAGAACGATGCGACGCTCGAGCAGGCGGCCGAGCGTTTGCGGAAGCTGTAAGCCGCGACGGCTGCCAGCTTGACGCCGCGGCGCTTCGCGGCGAATGCTTGCGGTCCGTCGGCATCGTGACGAAGCCCCATGAAGCGTTCCACTCGACTGAATCATCCGCCAGCGGTCAAAGTGCCCGAGGACAACCGTCCGCTCGTCGCGCCGATCTATCAATCGGTCAAATTCACGTTCGACGACGTCGAGGAATCGCAACGGCACAACCGCGGCGAGCGCGAGGGTTTTGTCTATTCGCGCGTCGACAATCCGACGCTGCGCCAGCTCGAGCTCACGCTCGCCGAGCTGCAGCAGCGCGAAGCGTGCCTCGTGACTGCGTCCGGCGTTTCCGCCGTGCTCTTGCCTTTGCTCGCGCTGTGCAAACAAGGCGATCACATCGTCTGTTTCGCGGAGATGTATCAGCCGACGCGGTACACGGTTCGCAGGCTGCTCGGACGCTACGGCGTGCGGCACACGATGCTCTCGATCGAGAATACGGACGCGATCGAGCGCACGCTCGAATCGACGCCGACGCGGCTCGTCGTGTTCGAGAGTCCGTCGAACCCGATGTTGAAAGTTGCGGACATCGAGCGCATTACCGCGGCGGCCCGCAAGCACGGGGCGCTGACGGTGCTCGATAACACGTTCGCCGGCTTCCACAATCACGGCCAATTCGACATCGATATCTTCGTGCACAGCCTGACGAAGTACGCGTCCGGCCATGGCGACGTCATGGGCGGGGCCGTGATCGCCAGCAAGAAGCTCATCGCTGCAATGCGCGCAGATTTCGTGGTGACCGGCGCGACGCTGGATCCACACGCGGCCTTCTTGATTCAGCGTGGCTTGAAGACCTATGAATTACGCTACGAGCGGCAATGCGCGAATGCGCAGCGCATCGCGGAGTTTCTGGCCGCCCGGAAGGATGTGCAGGCCGTGCATTTCCCGTGGCTGCCGGTGCATCCGCAGCACGCGCTCGCCCGGAAACAGATGCACGATAGCGGGTCGATCGTCACGTTCGAGCTTGCTGGCGATCGCGAGCGCGCCAGGCGGTTCGCAAATGCGCTCGAGTTGTTTGCGATTTCCGCGAGCCTGGGTTCGACGGAATCGCTCGTTCAGCCAGGCGAGCTCATGCGGCCTCGCGATTTGAACGAGACGGAGCGCGCGTGGGCGGGCGTGGCGGATACGACGATCCGCTTGTCGATCGGTATCGAGGACGCGGATGACTTGATCGAAGACCTGACCCGGGCGCTCGAACGAAGCGCACAGGATTAGGTCGGTTGCGCTCGAAGGGCAGCGGAACTCCCGCTACGCGGCCGGCGTCAAGAAACTGCATCGAGAGATCGGAGAGAAAACCAGAGCGCTCATGCAACGCGTATTCATTGTCATCGGTGCTTTGTTCGTTCTCATCGGACTTGCCTGGCCATGGCTGTCGAAGCTGCCGCTCGGCCGGTTGCCAGGAGACATCGTCGTCGATCGTCCGGGATTCAAGTTCTTTTTCCCGATCACGACGATGATTCTGGTCAGTCTCGTGCTGTCGCTGCTGATGTGGCTGTTCAGGCGTTGACGGCTTACAAGCTGCTCAGAACGCGCACGCGATGGCGATGGTAGGGCAGCACTTCGAGCACATCGCCTTCCTGCAGCCGCCGCTGAATGTCCCGCCACCACTTGGCGGTCAACAGCTCGCCATGCACCCGTAGGAACACTTCCTTGAGGTGCGCATCGAAGCCGAGGAATTGAATGAATGTCTCGGGGAACACGTCGTTCTCGTTGACGTGGAACCAAGCTTCGGCGCGCATTTCGTCTTCTTCGAACTGTGCCTTCGGCATGTCCCTGAACCGGCAATCGGTGACCAGGCACAGCTCGTCGTAGTCGTAGAAGATGACGCGGCCGTGCCGGGTGACGCCGAAGTTCTTGAGCAAGAGATCGCCGGCAAAAATGTTGGTCACGGCCAGATCGCGAATACACTGACCGTAATCGATCACCGCGCGTTCGGCTTCCTCGCGCGTCGCGTTGCGGATGTACAGATTGAGGGGCGTCAAGCGCCGCTCGATGTACAGGTGATCGATGATGATCTCGTCGTCCTCGAAATGGACCGTGTTCGCCGCTTCGGTGCGGAGCTCTTCGAGCAGCGCCTCGGAGAAACGCTTCTTCGGGAACTTGAGCCGCTTGAATTCCTGCGCATCGACGAGCCGGCCCGCGCGGTCGTGCTTGAACACGAGCTCGTATTTCTGCAGCACTTCCTCGCGCAGCACGTTCTTGGGATACGCGAACCGGTCGCGGATGATCTTGAACACCACGTCGAAGGAGGGCAGCGTGAAACAGATCATCACGAGCCCCCGATCGCCCGGCGCGTGCACGAAATGATCGTCGCTTTGCTGCAGATGCCGGAACAGCTCGCGGTATCGCTCCGTCTTGCCTTGCTTGGCGCGACCGAGCACTGTGTACAGCTCGCTGACGGGCTTGCGCGGCAGGATCGATTTCAAGAAGACGACGGCTTGGCCGACATGCGGCAAGTCGGCATGGAAATACGAGCGCGTGAAGCTGAACAGAATGCTCACGCTGCTCTCGTCCATCATGACCGCGTCGATGACGACGCCGCTCTCAGAGTTCTTCAGCGCGATCACGAACGGCCGCATCCAGTTCTTGCCGGAAATGCGCCCGATGACGTAGGCGCGCGTCATCTGGAAGAACACCGTGCGGATGAATTCGACCTGCTCGACTTGCAGCGGCTGCTTCGACGAATCGGCGTACTCCTCGCAAAGCGCGCGAACCTCGTTCGTGATGATGCGTACGCTGCGATCGAAATCGACGTACGGCGTGCGGAATCGGAAGTCCGCGAGCACTTCCTCGAACAACAGCTCGAGCGAGCCGCGGTTCACGTACACGTTGGTGTCGATCGGCGTCTTGATCGAGCTGATCGGGTCCAGGTCGAGCGCGATGAACTCGACCGCAGGATCGACGCCAACCGTGCCGAATGTTCGCCGCGTGACGGAGTTGAAGAAGGTCTTGTCGAATTCCTGATCGGGAAGCGAGGAAATCAACTCGGCAAACCGCCGTTTGATGCTGCTCCACACGGCCCGCTCATGGACGTCCTCGCCGAGCTTGTCGCGCATTTGCGCGACGGCGCGGTTCACGCTGTGGTCGTACAGCTCGATGCGCTCGACGGCGTCGCGAAGACTTCCCCGCCAATCCCGGGATTCGAACCGCTGCGGCGCCCGGCGGGTGATCGCGCGAAACTCTGTGTTGTATTGCTCGAACGCCTTGACGAGCGTGACGGCGCAATCTTCCACGAGCGCATCCCGAGACGCGCTGGTCGAGGCTGTGGGCTGGAGGCTGGAGGGTGGAGGCGGGAGGGTCATATGCATAGCCTAGCCGAACTTTAAGGGCGCTGGGCACTGGTCAGAAATGCGCGCGGCGCGCGTTGGAAGAATCGAGAATTGGAATTCAGTCATTGGTGCGGCGAGCGCCGATGCGGGCGACGGCCTCATCGTCCGAGCGGAGAATTGAGAATTGGCTAAAGGGCTACGGGGTACGGTCAAACTGTGCGGTGCTCAAGTCCAGCGCCCAGCGCACAGAGCCCGAAAAAGAACGGGGCGCCGAAGCGCCCCGCATTTTTTCCTTCAGCCTACAGCCTACGGGCTTCAGCCTGGGAACCTGTGACTGGGTCACAGGTTCTTGATCAGCGCATCTCCGAACTCGCTGCACTTCACCTCTTTCGCGCCTTCCATGAGACGGGCGAAGTCGTAGGTCACGGTCTTCTGACCGATGGTCTTGTCCATGGCGGCGATGATCGCGTCGGCAGCCTCGGTCCAACCCATGTAACGCAGCATCATCTCGCCCGACAGAATCACCGAACCCGGATTCACCTTGTCGAGGTTTGCGTACTTCGGCGCGGTTCCGTGGGTCGCTTCGAACACGGCATGACCAGTCGCGTAGTTGATGTTGCCGCCCGGCGCAATGCCGATGCCGCCGACCTGGGCAGCGAGCGCGTCGGACAGATAGTCGCCGTTCAAGTTCATCGTGGCGATCACGTCGAACTCGTCGGGACGCGTCAACACCTGCTGCAGCGTGATGTCGGCAATCGCATCCTTGATGATGATCTTGCCGGCCTTCTTTGCTGCATCCTGCTCTTCGTTCGCAGCCTTTTCGCCCTTCTCGGCCTTCGTGCGCTCCCACTGTTCCCACGTGTAGACCTTGTCGCCGTACTCGCGCTCGGCGAGTGCATACGACCAGTTACGGAAGGCGCCTTCCGTGAACTTCATGATGTTGCCCTTGTGCACGATCGTGACGCTCTTGCGCTTGTTGGCGATCGCGTACTCGATGGCGGCGCGGAACAGACGCTCCGTGCCTTCCTGCGACACAGGCTTGATGCCGATGCCGGAAGTGTTCGGGAAGCGAATCTTCGCGTAGTACTTCGGGAACGCCTGCTGGAACAGCTCGAGGAACTTCTTGTTCTCCGGCGAACCTGCTTCGAATTCGATGCCCGCGTAAATGTCCTCGGTGTTCTCGCGGAAGATCACCATGTCGACCTTCTCGGGCGTCTTGACGGGCGAGGGCACGCCCTTGAACCAACGCACAGGGCGCAAGCACACGTACAGGTCGAGGAGTTGGCGAAGCGCAACGTTCAGGGAACGGATGCCGCCGCCGACCGGCGTCGTGAGCGGACCTTTGATCGAAACCAGGTAGTCGCGGCAAGCCGCGACGGTCTCATCGGGCAGCCAGGTATTGAACAAATCGTTCGATTTCTGACCCGCATACACCTCCATCCAATGGATCTTGCGCTTGCCGTTGTAGGCCTTTTCTACCGCCGCATCCAAGACGCGGACGGAGGCGCGCCAGATGTCCGGGCCGGTGCCGTCGCCTTCGATGAAGGGAATGATCGGGTTATCGGGAACGACGAGTTTCCCGTTTTGAATGGTGATTTTCTGGCCCTGAGGGGGCACGTTGAGCTTGAGTGCTGTCGACATCGACGACTCCGTAATGATCCGAAACAACCGGCAGTTTTGGGGTGCGGAATGCTATCACAGCGCGGGGGAATCGATGGGACTGCGAACGGTTCGTAGCGGCGATCTTGCGCGCAGCGAAAACCCGTTCCGCGCGCAGATTTGTCAAAGTACGTCAGAATCCGACCGTAACCAGAACGCCGCTTTCGGTGTTCTCGAGCCGGAATGCCCAGCGATAGCGCTCGCAAATGCGGCGCACCAGGTAAAGCCCCATGCCATGGCCTCGGGGATGCGTCGTAAATCGCTTGGTACTGGCATTCAGACGTTCTTCGGGGAGCGCACCGGCGTTCGAAACGGTCAACTCCCGGCCTTGCAGGCGGCAGATCACCTCATCGCCCGTGCCGTGCTGGAGCGCGTTACGCACCAAATTTCCGATGACCATGGCCACCATGCTTTCCGGCGCCGCGACGCGTAGTGCCTCTTCCTCCGGAATCTGCAAGCCGATTCGTTTCGTCGGCTGCACGTGGTGCTGATCTTCGACGGTTTTGACGAGCACGGAGGCAACGTCGCATTCGGCGCTGCTGGCGCTGGCCGGAGAATCTTCGCGCGACAATGTGAGCAGCGCGTCCGTGAATTCGGACATTTCCCTGACCGCGCGTTGTATCCGCGCCAAAGCTTTGGCTGCGCCAGGCCGCTCTGCAGTTTGCGATTCCAAAATTTCCACTGCACCGCGAATGACCGCAAGCGGCGTTCGCAATTCGTGGCTCGCCGTTGCCGTGAACGATTGCTCGCGCTCGACGAATCCGTCCAGCCGTTCCATGAACGTGTCGATCGAGCGGGCGATCGGTTCGAGCTCGTTGCCGGCGAACTGCGCGCCGATGCGCACGTGACGTTCGCCAGGATCGATCTGCGTGAGTCGATCGGCGAGCGCATTGATCGGTTCGACGAGACGGCGCGAGATGCCGAAGGCGGCAAATCCCGCAAGCCCAACGATCGTGACGACACCGACCGCGAGGACGGCGATGGCGATGCGCTCCTGACGGACGTACGCAGTGACGTCGTAGGTGATGTACAAGCGACCGAAATCGCCGTCGCGGACGAGCACGTCGAGCAGGCGGCCTTGCGACCGGACTCGATGCATCGTACCGGGCTGGAGCATGGCGATGTGGCGCGGCAACTCTGCGAGATCGCTCGATCGGTAGATGCGCAGGCGCGCCGAGCGCAACGGTTCGGCACCGCGGTCCACGCGCATGCGTTGTTCGAAGTGCGTGAGCTCCTCGGACAGCAGGTCGAACGTGATGTTGTGTTTCAATCGCTCGTCGGCTTGATACGCCCAGGCGCCGAGCACGATGCCCGCCAGTGCGATCAACGCCACCGTCGTTCCCGCAATGCGTGCCCGCAGACTCAGCTGCGCAAGCCACGCTTGCAGGTTACGAACGAGACGGGTCCACCGCGATGCGATAGCCGATGCCATGGACGGTATGCAGGAGTTTCACGGGGAAATTCTTGTCGATCGCCGCGCGCAGCGCGTGCATGTGGGCGCGCAGGAAATCGCCTTGCGGCGGATTGTCGCCCCAGAGCTCTTTTTCGAGCTCTGCGCGGGTGACGACGCGATTTGCGTTCTGCATCAGCATGACGAGAATGCGGCGCGTCGTCGGATTGAGCTTCACGGGCACGCCGCCGCGCTCGGCCTCGAGCGTATCGAGATCGAACTTCAAATCGCCCACCGTGAGCGTGCGCTGCGCTTCTTGCGGCTGTGCGCGACGTAGCAGCGCCTTCAAACGGACGTGGAGCTCGGCGAGCGAGAACGGCTTGACCAGATAATCGTCCGCGCCGGCTTCGAAACCTATGACCTTGTCCGCAATCAGGTCTTTAGCCGTCAAAATCAGGATGGGAATGCGCTCTCCGATCGACTGCCGAAGTTGGCGGCACACGGCGATGCCGTCGATTCCGGGCAGCATTAGATCCAGCACGATCGCGTCGTACGGCTCGCGCTCGGCCATCGCAAGGCCGGTTTCTCCGTCAACTGCGTGCGCGACCGTGTCGCCCTGCGCCTCGAAGTACTCGGCGATGTTTGCGGCGATGTCGTGGTGATCCTCGATCAGCAACAGTCTCATGAAGCCAATTGTACGCGCTCGCTCGATGCGGCGATCCATCTGGATTGACGCGGATTCCGGGCCGCCCTAGCGTCGGCTTCGGAAGTTTGCGAGCGGACCCATGGAAACTTTCCTCACCGAGCGTCTCGTGCTGCGCCGGCCTGCCTTGGCGGACAGCGAGGCGATCTTCGTCCGTTACGCGTGCGATCGGGAGGTGACGCGCTATCTGGGATGGCCGCGGCATCGGTCGGTCGCGGACACGCGCGAGTTCGTCGAATTCAGCGACGCCTGTTGGGAGCAGTGGGGCACGGGTCCGTACGTAATCGAGCTGCGCACGACGGGGTATCTGCTCGGCAGCACCGGCCTTGCGATCGAGAGCCCTCGCCGCGCGATGACCGGATACGTGCTGGCGAAGGATGCGTGGGGACACGGCTACGCTACCGAAGCACTGCATGCGATGGTTGCCGTTGCTGCACGGCTCGGGATCGAACAGCTCTATGCGCAGGTGCATGTTGCGAACACGGCATCGATGCGCGTTTTGGAGAAATGTTCGTTCATTGCGATGGGGCAGGCGCCGAGGACGTTGACGTTTCCGAACCTCGAGCCCGGCGACGCGCACGAAGCGATGTCGTATTCGCGGATCATCCTCTAAGATCCGCGCGCGATCCGATGCTGTTCGTTTACGCGCGCGGGCCGTATCGCAATGAAATGCGAAGCCGGCACCATTCTTGTGCAGTCGCTTCGGGGCAAGCAGACGCCGGCGGAGGGATTCGAGCGTGACAGTCTTCGAAACCGAGCGCTTGCTCTTACGCCGCTTCACGCTCGACGATGCAGCTTTCATACTCGAGCTCGTGAACGAGCCCGCGTGGATCCGCTATATCGGCGACCGGAACATCAGGACGCTGGACGATGCACGTGCCTATTTGCAGACCGGACCGCTCGACATGTACGAACGTTGCGGATTCGGCTTGTATCTGATCGAGCGCAAGCAAGATGCGACGGCCATCGGCACATGCGGGCTCGTCAAGCGGGATACGCTCGAGTTCGCGGATATCGGTTTTGCCCTGCTGGAGCGTTACACAGAACAGGGGTATGCAATGGAAGCCGCTGCAGCCACGCGCGCGCATGCGAGAGCGCTCGGCCTGCCGCGTTTGCTGGCGATCACGACTCACGACAACCGAGCGTCGCAGAAGCTTCTGGGCAAATTGGGTATGCAGTTGGAGCGTGAAATCCAAATTCCTGGCGATCCGGAGCCGCTCTGCTTGTTCGCACTGAATCTCTCTTGCGAGGACGGACATGACGCCCGGCGAAGCTGAACTGGCGGTTCGTAGGTTGATCGCACGGTTCGCGAATTGCCTCGATGCAAAGGCTTGGGATGAGCTCAGCGAATGCCTGGCGGAATCCGTGTACACCGATTTCTCGGAGCCGCACGGACGACTGCCCGAGTCGTTGCCGCGTCGCGAGCTCGTCGAATCGCAGCGCGCCGCGCTCGAGGACGTGCGCACGCAGCACCTGACGGGCAATGTCGAGGTTTACATCAACGGCACCAGTGCGACCGCGCGGCTTTCGGCGATGATTCTGCGGCGCCGCGAAGGCGCACCGACGTCCACGACGCATTGTCAGTTCCTGCTCGGATTCGAGTACCGCGAACGGAATTGGAAGATCTGCTCGGTCTTGCGGCGCGTGTTGTGGAGCGAGCCGGACGACTCATCTGAGTAGCGCCAGGAAGCCTGACCCTGGCATGTGATGCCAGGCGCGCCTTCGGAGCTGTAAAGACTGTACGATGATCGGATGACGCGCCTTCTGGAAACGACACCTGCCGCCGACGGTTTTCGCATGCCTGGCGAGTTCGAGCCGCACGCGGGCTGCTGGATGCTTTGGCCTGAGCGGCCGAGCAACTGGCGGCTCGGCGCGAAACCGGCGCAGGAGGCGTTTGCCTCCGTCGCGACGGCCATCGCCACCAGCGAGCCCGTGACCGTCGGCGTTTCCTCGCGCCAGTTCGTGCACGCGCGCTCGATGCTTCCCGATGCCGTACGTGTCGTGGAGCTGTCGAGCGACGATGCTTGGATGCGCGATGTGGGACCGACGTTCGTGAAGAACGCGGACGGCGTCGTGCGCGGGGTGGATTGGCAATTCAACGCATGGGGCGGGCTGAACGGCGGGTTGTATTTCCCGTGGGATCAGGACGATCTCGTGGCGCGCAAAGTGTGCGAGATCGAAGGCTGCGATCGCTATCGTGCGCCATTCGTCATGGAAGGCGGCGCGATTCATGTCGACGGCGAGGGTACGTTGCTCACGACGGAGCAATGTCTGCTGAATCCGAACCGCAATCCGGGTCTCGACAAGGGCCAGCTCGAGATCCTGCTGCACGAATATCTCGGCGTGACGAACGTGATCTGGCTCGGCGAAGGCGTCGTCAACGACGAGACGGACGGACACATCGACAACTTGTGCTGTTTCGCGCGGCCGGGAGAAGTGATCCTCACGTGGACCGACAACAAGCGCGATCCGCAATATCGGGTTTCGCGCGATGCTTACGAGCGGCTGATGGAGGCGCGCGATGCACGCGGTCGCCGCTTGAAGGTTCACAAGCTCGTGCATCCGGGACCGCTGTTTCGAACGAAAGAAGAGGCGTTACACGTCGACGCCGAAGAAGGCGTTCAGCCGCGACCGGCCGGCGAGCGGCTCGCGGGTTCATACGTGAACTTCTACATCGCCAATTCGGCCATCGTCATGCCGCTGCTCGATCCGAGGCGCGACAAGCAAGCGGCACGTCAACTCAAGAAGATCTTTCCGGAACGGCGGGTGATCGGGGTGCGATCGCGGGAGATTCTGCTCGGGGGCGGCAACATTCATTGCATCACGCAGCAAGTGCCCGCGGGCACGCGAATGCTGCCGCGTCGCGCTCGCTCAGCGTAACGTCCGTCGAAGCGCGAAGACGAAGACGACGTCGGCGGTCGACTCGGCGGCAAGGTCCTCGACGACTGCAAAGGAGAAATCCCAGCCGTCGGCAAACCCGTAGTTGCCGCCGATGCTGAGCATGGCGACCTCTCCCAACAAGTCTTCGTCGCTGTCGAAAACGGCGGTATGCGCGTCCAGCTGCAAAGCGAGCGTCAACTTCCCGAATGCGCGCGCGCTGAGCCCGAGCATCCCAGACCCCACGAAATTGCGCTGCCGTTGCGACCAATGGTCGCCGTCGCCCAAATAGCTCGCGCCGATCTGCGCAAATACGGTATAGCGTTCGGCGAACGAAGATTCGAAGGCGAGCGCCGCGCTTGCATCGAAGCTGCCGCTGCCGGTGAGACGATCGGCATCGCCGGTCGGCAGCTTCACGCCGAGCCACGCCGTCAGCGGCGCGGCCGAAATTCGTTTGCCGAGTCGTAGCGTCAGGTCGCCGAATCCTTCGCGCGGCGAGCGCACATCGATCAGCGTGGCTTCGTCGTAGCGATAAGCGATCTGCAAAGCGTCCGTCGGGAGGAGGGGACGCGCGCCTTCGGGCAAGCCGAACGTGTCGTGCCAGCCGTCGATGAAATCATCGAGGATGCCGGCGCGAGTGCGTCTGTACGGAAGCTCGCCCTGCACGAAATAGCCATTGGGTAGCGCGCGCCCGATCGATAGACGCAACTCCTGGGTTTCGGCATCGACGATGAGCGTCTCGCGGGTGCCCGATTGAACCACCGCCGTGCTGCCCCAGTGGAATTGCGCATCGAAACGCCACTCGCCGTCCTCGCCCCACTGCGCAGGCAATGCAGGCGGCAGCTCGAAGCCGGCCAACAACGGATTTTGATCGCGGATCTGAAAAGGCTCGGCGCTAGTCAGAGCAGGACCGAGGGCAAGTGCGAGCGTAACGGCCCCAGCGCGGAGCTGCCGATGACGTGTCCGGAGGCGATCGGCTAGAACCACGCCGAAACGAAAATCTGAATGACGTTCGCGTCGAACGAATAGAGCGGCTCGCTGCCGGCCGGCCTGAACTCGGGATCGGAGTCGTCCAGCATCGAAAAGCGGGCGTCGCGGAAATCTTCGTAATCGAACGAGATGCGGTCGAAGAAGGCGTTGGCCGAGGCTTTTTTGATGAATCCTTGACCGTTACGCACGAATTCGTAGCTCGCGCCGATGCGCAGCGTGTGGCTCTTGAACGTCGACAGCTCCTTGTCGCGCGCCATGAAGTTCTGTTGATCCGCGCGATCGAACAGATCTCTGTAGAAATCGGCCTTGCTCTGATCGTAGAAGCGGTAGCTGACCTCGAAGACCCACGGCGTATTCCCGAGCGGGTGCGTATAGCCCAGGGAGTACGTGTCGGCGCGAATGCCCCAGGTGTCCGTGAAGAAGCGGTAACCGCCTTGCAAGGCTGCGCGGTAGGACAGGAAGTATTTCGCGTTCAGCGCAACGGCATTGCTCGTGCGCGTGCGCGGATAAATTTCCGTCGCGAGCGCGAACTTGCGCTCGTCGTCGGGCCGCACGAACCGGTAAGTGCGATACGGATTGTTCAGATAGCCCTCGTCCGTGATGACTTCCAGTTCGAGCGCTGCGATCAGGTTCTTGGTCAGGATTTGCGAGACGCCGACGCGGTAGCTCCAGCGATCGATGTCCTGCTCGAATGACGGGTCGACGATGCGCCCGCCCGAGCCCGGGTCGGAGATCGTGCGCATGACGACGTCCGCGCCCTTCGAGAAGCCCATGCTGATCGTCGTCAGATCGCCGAACAGATCTTGACTGATACCGAACGAGAACGTTTCGGCTTCGTAATCGTTCTCTTCGGAATTCGTGTAGCTCAAGCTGTAGGTCGTCTTGCCGCGCAGATAGTCGAATGAGAAGCTGTACTGTTTGCGCTCTTCTTTGTACTCGCTCGCGCCGCTCGTCTCCACGTCGATCGATGCGCTCGTCACCATGTCCATGTAGTAGTTGGCGCTGATCGAGTATTTCTCCGCCATCTTCTTGCGCACGAGCACCGACGGACCATGAATGGTCACGCCGCCGCCTTCGTAGCGGTGATAGAGCGCATCCGCCCGATCGTCCGGCAGCACGCCGCCGAAGACGCTGGAGGAAACGAGGAAGAGAGAGAGGCTACAGGCGACAGGCCGCAGGCTACAGGCAAGACGCTTCAAGCGACGAGCCACGGGAGATGCGCAACGCGCAAAAACAAGCAGCAACAAGTCGGCGGCTACCGCCGCATTCTTACTGTCGCCTGTCGCCTGTAACCTGTCGCCTGTCATCAATTGCATCCGCATCCGCCGCCAGCGCTGCCGAGCGCGCCACGCGCACCTTCACGCGCTTCGAACACGTGATGGGTATAAGCCGTCGAGATCGGGTGCGGGTCGAACGACATGATCGGATCGGCCAGCGCCTCGCGCTCGTAGGGTTTGACCCAGGGTTCGATATTGCCGCAGGCGGAGAGCGCGAGCAGCGCGGCGAGGGCCAGAGCGCCGCGCAGCTGCGCGCAGGCTGCAGGCGGATGGCGGTAGGCTGTAGGACGCATGTTGGTGCTTCGCTCCCGCTTCGCGTACTTAGCCATGTTGCTCTCTCGCATGTTCTCGCAGCAGTACCGCAACTCGAATCTCTCTAGCTACAGCCTTTAGCCTAGAGCCTACAGTCTGTGAGTCTGCGGCAGGGCAGCAGCTCACTCTTTCAACAGCGCTCTGATCTGATTCAGATACTCGCTCTCGTCGCCAGGCTTGTAGCCGCGATGCAAGTAGCGGACGTTGCCCTTGCGATCGATGAACACTGTGCTCGGCATCGCGTTCACGTCGTAGAGCTTGCTGACCTTGTTCTCCTTGTCGAACAACACCGGGAAGCTCACCGGGACGGAGGCCAGCATCTTTTCCGCATCCTTCGAGTTCGCCTCGACGTTGATGCCGAGCAGCGTGAATCCGAGCGGACTGTACCGCTTGTACATCTGATCGAGAAGCGGCATCTCTTGACGGCAGGGGCCGCACCAGCTCGCCCAGAAATTGATCATCACAACTTGTCCCTTGAGCTGGTCGAGCGAAACAGTGTCGCCGCTTCGCGACGGGAGCGAGAAATTCGGTGCGACGGTCGTGCTCGCGCCGACGAACGGTGCGACGGCAAGCGTGAATGCGAGCGCTGCGGCGCGCAGCGAGGAAACCAAGCTGATGGAACGCATGTTAGGTAAACCTCTCGTAAAAAAGGCTCGAATCGATCCTTCCTCGTCCGAGCAGCGGCCCAGAGGCCGAGGAGGGGGATTCTTCCCAACGTGCATCGTCCCTAAAAAAAGATCGACAAACCGAGATGTGCCTCAAGGTTGTTGACGATCTTCTTCTTGCCGAGCAGATCGATGTCAAATACATGGTCGCGGACATCGAAATGCACGGCGAGCCAATCGGTCGGCAGGATGCGATAGCCGAATCCGCCGTTGACTGTAAAACGGTCGTCTCCGCCGAAGCTCGTGCTGCCGATGCCGGCCACGATGTAGAAGGCGGAGTTGTACGCGCGGTTCTTGCCGATGAAGACTTCGCCGGGTAAGGCATTCCACCCGAGCGACAATGCGTAATACGTGTATCTGCGCTCGTCGTCGGTGAGCAGCGCCGCCGATCCCGAGAGCGTCTCGTAGCTCGTGCGGCCGGCCTTCGATTGACCGACGGTGCCTTCGATGAAGAAGTCCTCGGTGATGTGATAGGCCAGGCGGGCGCCGTACACGGTGTTGCTCTCGAAGTCCTCGATGCTGAGCACGCCGAAATAGGCGCCGATCTCGAAATCTTCCGTGTCGATGCGGGCGCGCCGGATCTCGCGGCGTTCCACCTGCGGTTCGATGATCGGGCGGTCCTGCGGCAAGCTTCCGGTCGAGTCGCCGGCCGGTGCTTCGATGCCTTCGGATGTCGATGCGGCTTCGCCATCGCCGCGGAACAGGGCGCAGCCAGGCAGCGTCGTCGCAGCGAGCGCAATCAGAAAAAGAACGCGAAGCCTAAATACTTCCATTCGTCTACTTCCTCGTTGTCGTTGCGGCTGGTGAAGACGACATTGCTTCGATACTCGGTCCGCAACATGAAACGACGGGTCAGATACAGTTGGATGCCGCCGCCGACGTAGCCGATTTGATCGGTGCGATCTTCGGTGCGCACGAGCGTGGACTTGGGATCCGTATAGATGATACCGGTGCCGAGCGTGAAATAAGGTGACGCACGCCATTCCGGAACGAAGACGTGAATCAGGCCGAGCGTGGCGCTGTAGCCGTTCGAGAACTCGCCGAGGATGTGCGTGACGGTGAGCTCGATCGACAAGTTGTCGCTGAATGCATACCCACCGAAGATCGAGATCTCGCTCGCGCCGCCGAAATCGCCGGCCGTGATGCCGCCCTGCCAGCGGCGGCTCATGTAGTTCTCGCGAGCGGGCTCGTCGAGATCGAGCGGCTCGCCGGTCGGTGCCAGCGTCGCAATCATTTGCTCGCGCGGAACCCAGCCTTCGATGCCGCGGTCGGTGCGCACCTGAAACCAATCCGTACGGCGCTTGACGATCTCGACCTCGCGGCCGCGTTCGATCACGTGAAAGACGGGGTAGCCGCGGCCCGGGCCGGTGTGCAGCTCGATATAGGGATCGGCAACGAGGACTTTCGGGAGCTCGTCGTCTGCCTTGGCGCCGACTGTGAACAACGCGACCAGCAACGCGAACGGTCGCAGCCATTGAGGCATCAATCCTCCGGTGCGTCGAACGGGTTGTTGTAGTACTGGGCGCCGATGTCGAGCCATTCGGAGATCAGCTTCAGTTCTGCGGGCGACAGCCAGCCGGCATGATTACCGTTGGGGCTGTTGGCGTCAAACTTCGCAAAGAACCGCGTCGAGGCATTCGCTCCGTTGGCGTTCATCGAGGCCTGTACCTGTCGGTACTGGACGCACGTCGTGACGTTCGTCACCGGGTCGGTTTGGAATTGCAGACACTCGTCGACGAGCTGTCCGCCCTCGACGATCTGGCCGATATCGTTGAACAGCAGCTCGCGGTAGGACTTGAGATGATCCGGCTCGTCGTCCGACGGGCCGTCCGTCAGATCGAGATCTCCCGCCGGCACCCTGACGACGTTGTCTGCGTCGACGGGCGAATGACAGGACGTGCACGTATGGTCGTCGACCACGACCTCGGGGTCGTTCGGATCGAAGACGCGGCGGTCGGCGCTCCAGAGCGGATGAATGTGCTGCTGGTAGTTGATCGTCACTCGGCACGTGCTCGACCAGGTTTGGCTGCATTCGAGCGTTGTCGGTGCGGGTGTGATCAACGCGGTCTCGCAAGTGTGGCGGCGCATTGGATCGGCCGGATCTTCGGCGATCGGCAGCGCCGGGTCGACCGCGATATCGGTCAAGCCGGGGAAGTAGCACGCGTCATAGGTCGCTAGCGGCGTCAGGCCGCTCGCCGACCAGTAGTCGCGGAAGACCAGATTCACCGAAGGCTTGCATACCCCGTCGCACATGATGCGACTGCGAACTTCCGCCATCGTCTCGCCCATGTCGGCCCACAGGTCGGCGTTCGTGTTCGGAAAGGGTGCGCCGGTCGTCGGAGCGCCGCTGTTCACCGGCGGATAAAGGCCCTTGCGTCCGTGCGAGCGCGCCGGATTCGCTGCGTTCACGGTCGTCGAATGGCAGCCGTTGCATTCGAGCGTCTCGCCGACCTGCACTTGCAGCCAATTCGTATGCAGCGGAAAGGCGTTCAAGCGTCGGCCGTTCGCATCGAGGATGCTGAATGTGAACGCGACGTTCGCGGGGACCTTCACCTTGACCGAACCGTCGGGCTCGATCGGTGCATAGCCGAGAATGTCGCGCATGCCGAAGCGACGGCCCCGCGGACCGAATGCCGTGTTCGCGATCTCGCGCGTGTCTTCATCCGGCTGCGAGACGACTTTCTCCAAGCGCAGGAAGCGCGCCGGTCGCGACGCATAGGCGGCATTTGCCGGGTCGCGCACGGAGGCGATGCCGCCCGGAACGATCGTCCTGTTCTCTGTGCCGTCGAAGTCGTAGACGCTGCGGATGTGCAGGATGCCGACGCCTTCGTTCTCGAGCGATGACGGGAAATCCACGCCGGCGACACGATCGAGAATCACGGGCGGCAATGGACGCGCGGCGGCCGCCACGACTTCCGTATATATGAAGCCTTCTTCCGGCGCGACGATCGGGCGCTGCGTGTTATCGCGCACGTCATAGATGTAGATGCCGTAGAGCGGCGGGGCCTCCTCGGCATCCGGATTCTCGAGATTGGCGGCCGTGCAGGGGACGATGCGTCCATTCAGCGTCAGGCGGCACTGCGACCAGCTGACGAGCAACCGATTCGTGCCGTCGAACAACGGCGAGGCGGAGCGGAAACGTCCACCAGGCGAAGGACCCGGAATCGTGCGCACATCGGTCGGCAACGCGCGTGCTTGCGCAGTGCAAGGCGGCGGCGCCGCGACCGTCGTCGTCGGCACGGTCTGATTGCACTCCACGTAGTTCTCGGTGTCGATCAGGACGAGATCGCCGCCTTCGTTCGTGCCGTCGAACGGTCGCAGCAACACCATCGTGCGTCCGTCCTGCATGGGGCGCGGTTGCAGGAATTGCACAGTCGTCGGTGTGCCCGTCGTTGGATTCGGCGTGCCTGTCGCATGACTGACGGCGCCGTACAAGAGCTCGAGTCCGGTGCCATCCGGATTGATGCGGTACAGATCCATCTGATCGTCGTCGATGGCGCGTTCCCAGCGTGTGAACACGATTTGACCGTTGTTGAGAACCGCAGGGTCGAGGTCGTGGCTTTGGTTGAACGAGATCTGCGTGATGTTCTCGCCGTTCTCATCCATCACGTGCAGGTTGAAGGCCGGACGCACGCCTGTGAAGCCTTCGACCTGCGCCGAGTATTGCGGCTTGTTCTCGTCGAGCAGAATTGCCTTCGAGCGTCGCTGCCGGGTGGACGAGAAGACGATACGTCCGTCGGGCAGGAAGTGCGGCATGATGTCGTGACCGTCGTTTTCGACGTTGTCCGATTGGATCACGCGGCGCAGCTCGTCGGCGGCGACGTCGTAGAGCCAGATGTCCCAGCTCGGTATCGCCTCTTCCGGGTCGACGTCTTCGGGATCCATCCCTTCCGGCGCGATGCGCATCGCGAACACGACTTTTTGTCCGTCGAAGCTCACGTCGACGTCGCGGATGTCCGCGCGGCCGTTGCCGGTGATCGCACCGGTGATGTTGATCTCGGGCGAGGAGGGCGATGCGCTCGTGCGCATGTACAGGTCCGCGCCGGGCCAATAGCGGCGCAGCTCCCGCGCATCCGTGGCAATGTCCGCATCGTCTGGCGGGACCGGACGCTTCACGTAGAACACGGGGAAGTCGAGCGTCACCGGGTCGCCGCTCTGGCCGCTGCCGATCGTGACGTCGGTGCCGCCATTGCCGTCGCTGCTGCAGGCGCCGAGCGAAGTCAGAATTCCGACGGCGAGCACGACCGTTGCTCCGCGCAGCGCGAGCTTGCGTATCGCGGTTTCAGCCTGCGCCTGAAAACCCATTGAGACTACTCCGGAACGTGAATGCATCGTGCAGTGTTCGTTGAAGCCGCAACCCGTCGTGCGCTCTGCCTTTGTTCGTTCGTCGCTCTGCCGAGCCGTGCGATCTCGAAGGTGCGTCATGATCGACGCGACATATTGCAGGCAACCGTTAAGCGAATCACAGATGTTCGTGTGACGAATGCGCCTTCGGCAGGCCGATTCGTCCTGTATCGCCGAATTACGTGACGTCGCTCACATTCGCGACCCGAGTCCGCACGTTGAATGCTGCATGCATCGTGGCGGCGAGACTACACGCGCGCGCGAGGCGGTCGATACTGTCTCCTGACCGCGACGTCTCGGCGTTGAGACAGTTACGGGACCAAATCTTCGCTGGCTATAGTCCCGCCCGCGCTGCACCTGGCCGATGCAGCGCTGTGGCAAATGCGGCCGACTTCAACGAAACGTCAACCAGGTCATCGCATGAGCAACACGAACAGCATCACGCAACACGCACCGGATGCAAAGCGCGGGCAATCGTTTGCCGGGGCTGCCGTGCACCCATGCGTTCGCAAGCCGTGGGCACGTCGCTGCAGGAAACTGGCAACGCTTGCATTGGCGCTCCTCGCCGTCGTGTGCGGACACGACGCCGCACAAGCTGCGAGCCGCGAGCAGGCGAAGCGCATGTTCGACCGTTTGACGGGCACGCCGCCGAGCCCGACCGTGCTGAATCAGCTCGAGGCCGCTCTCGGGCCGAGCCCGACCGTGGAACAGCTTGCTGACGTGGCCTATGACGAAATTCTCAGCTCGCCTCGCGGCCGAGACTTCTACAACGTCACGCTCAAGAATTTCGCGACGCCGTGGACGAACCGCGAACAGTCCGCCTTCGAGGCGCTCAACGACTACACGGCCACGGTGATCGGCATCGTCCGCGACAACGAGGATCACGATTTTCGAGAGATCCTGTGGGACGACGTGCTCTACGTCGGTCCGGGCTCGCCGCCGACGCCGACGAGCAACGCGCACTACGAAGCGCTCGAGTCGAACTTCGCAAACTTGCAGCAGGTCTTGCAGCGGACGACGCAAAGCGCCGTGTACGGCATTCCTTCGGAGGCGACCGCGGGCGTCATCACCTCACGGGCGGCGGCGCAAGCGTTCTTCATCGCCGGTACGAACCGGGCAATGTTCCGCTTCACGCTGCTCAATCATCTGTGCCGCGACATGGAGCAGCTGAACGACATCAGGCTTCCGCCGGATCGGATCCGCCAGGACGTTTCGCGCAGCCCTGGCGGCGACAGCAGCGTGTTCTTGAACAATTGCGTCGGCTGCCACAACGGTATGGACCCGATGGCGCAGGCCTTTGCGTATTACGACTTCGACGAAGCGCAAGGACGTCTCATCTACACGCCTGGCACGGTGCGGCCGAAATACTTCATCAACGCCGACAACTTTCGGCCGGGATACGTCACGCCCGACGACAGCTGGGAAAACCGTTGGCGTCTGCCTGGGCCCAACAATGCGCTCGGTTGGGATCCCGATCTTCCCGGGTCAGGCAACGGCGCGAAGTCCCTGGGTCGAGAACTGGCATACAGCGACGCGTTCGCAGAGTGTCAGGTCGAGAAAGTGTTTCGCGCAATTTGTTTCCGGTCGCCGAGCGAAGGAGATGAGCGGCGGTTTCAGGACTTAACGGCGGGCTTCAAGGCCACGGGCAACCTGAAGCGTGTGTTCGCGGAAGTGGCCGCTCATTGCGCAGGCGAATAAGGACCGACCCATGAAACGCGCTATGAACACTCGTTTGTTTTCGTTCGCTGCCGCGATCGTTGCGTTGGCGGCGCTCGCTGGTTGCAGCGGCGGCGCCAAGACGACCGAGAACCCGGTGACATCGGGCGGTTCGGCCGCGCCTTCAGATTACAACGGTCCGCAGCCGGCGAATGCGGATATTCAGGCTTTCCGCGTCGCGTTCTGGGAGAACATCCGGCCCGCGAACCGCTGCGGCAACTGTCACTCGGTCGGCGGTCAGGCGCCGACATTCGCGCGTTCCGACGACGTCAACGCAGCGTATCAACAAGCCGTCGGCATCATCGATCGCGACAACCCGTCGCAATCGGCGCTCGTGGCCAAAGTCGCCGGCGGACACAACTGCTGGCTGGCCGACGCCGGCGCCTGCGCGAGCATCTTGACGCGCTGGATCACGGAGTGGGTGGGCTCTACAACGACCGGCGGACGACAGATCGAGCTCGTGCCGCCGCCCGACAAGGACCCGGGCGAAAGCCGGCGTTTTCCGGCGGAACCACCGACGGGATTCAACGCACTCTGGAATTTGCTGCGTACCGATGGCCAATGCAGCCGGTGCCATCGTTCGAATGCGCTTACGCCGCAGAAGCCCTATTTCGCTTCCGATAATCGCGAAGAGGCCTACCTCGAAGCGATGCCGAAGATCAATCTGGACGAGCCCGAGTCTTCGCGCTTGGTCGTACGTCTGCGCAACGAGGGGCACAACTGCTGGACCTCGAACTGCGAGAGCGATGCGGCGGCCATCCAGAACTTGATCGAGCAGCTGGCCGCACAGATTCCGCTCGAGGAAATGGATCGGAGTCTAGTGCTCAGCAAGGCCGTATCGCTCCGTGACGGCACCATCGCCAGCGGCGGCAATCGCTACGAGAACCATTTGATTGCGCTCTACGAGTTCAAGAGCGGCAGCGGCCGGATTGCTTACGACACGAGCGGCGTCGATCCGGCTGCCGATCTGCATTTCTCGGGCAACGTGGACTGGGTCGGCGGTTACGGCATCAGCATCAAGGCCGTGCCGAACGGGGGCTCGAAAGCTCAGGCTTCGACGACCACGAGCCGCAAGTTCCATCAAATGATCGCAGCGACCGGCGAGTATTCGATCGAGGCTTGGGTCGTCCCTGGCAACGTGACCCAAGAGAACGCGCGCATCGTGACGTACGGCGGCAGCAACACGAGCCGCAACTTCTCGATGAGCCAGACGATGTACAACTACGAATTCTTCAACCGCAGCACGGCCACGAACAACAATGGCGGCCCGGTGCTGACGACCGACCCCGACGACGAACGGTTGCAAGCTTCGTTGCAGCACGTGGTCATGACGTTCGATCCGGTGAACGGCCGGCGTATCTACGTGAACGGCGAGTTCACGGGCGACGTCGATCGCGCAGGCGGCGGTACGCTCGGCGAATGGGACGACAGCTTTGCATTCGTGCTCGGCAACGAGCCGAGCTCGGATCCGGCTCGCCAGTGGGAAGGCGTGATCCGGCTCGTCGCGATTCACAACCGCGCGCTGACACTGGATCAGATCCGTCAGAACTTCGAGGCGGGCGTCGGCGAGAAGTACTTCCTGCTGTTCGGCATCGAGCACATCGTGGACGTGCCGAAGTCGTACGTCATGTTCGAGGTGTCGCAATGGGATAGCTCGGGCTATTTGTTCACGAATCCGAAGTTCATCAGCCTCGATCCGGAAGCTCGGCCGGGCGACATCCCGCTCAAGGGCATGCGCATCGGCTTGAACGGAGCGGAGCCGGCCGTCGGTCAAGCCTACCGGTTGCTCGAGACGACGATCACGGACGACGAATACTCGCCGGAAACCGGCTTCACGATCTCGACGCTCGGCACGATCATCGGACTCGAGCGTGGACCGGATTTGGATGAATTCTTCCTCTGCTTCGATCAACTCGGGTCGCGCGAGAAGGTGTGCTCCGAGTTCGCTGAAGGCATGCCGCAGCCGCGCAACTACGGTCCGCCGCCGTCGGATATCGGCGTGCGCACGTTCGATCAAATCAATGCGGCGATGGCGGCGATCACGGGCGTGAGCCCGACCGATACGCGAGTGAGGACAACGTTCCAAAACGTGCGTGCCTCGTTGCCCGCGACGCCGTCGATCGAGGCATTCCTCTCGTCGCATCAGACGGCGATAGCGCAGCTTGCCCTCGTGTACTGCAGCGCGCTCGTCGATAATGGAACCGCCCGCCGCCGCTTTTTCAACGACAACGACCCCGACGGCACCGGGCCCGATCCGTTCGCCAACCTGCAGCTTCCGGACGATCAGGATCGGGTGATCGCGCCCATCGTCGACAAGATCATCGGCGACGTGGCGACGCAGCCTTCTCAGGCAGACACGTATCAGGAGCTCTCGAAATTGATCGGGAATCTGTGCCCGAACGGTTCGGGAGGCTGCAGCGGTTCGCGCAGCTTGGCCGTGGCGAAAGCAGTGTGCGGAGCGGCGCTCGGCAGCGCTGCCATGTTGGTTCAATAAGGGACACGCGACATGTTCATCATCAAATCTCGTCGTAAACGCCCTCTGGAAATCGGCGAGCCGATCCGGCACGAATCGCACCGCAGGCCGGTGACTCGTCGGGATTTCCTCGCTCAAGGGTTCATCTCGGGTACGGCGACCGTGATCGCGCCTGCGGGGCTCGGAGCGCTGTTGAATGCAAGACGCGCGCGTGCCGATTTGGCGGAAGACATCCAGCTCATGAAGGCACCGGAGGACTGCAACATTACGGCGGGCAACGGCAAGATCCCGTTCATCTGCTTCGACCTTGCCGGCGGCGCGAACATTGCCGGATCGAACGTGCTCGTCGGCAAGGAGGGCGGGCAGTTCGATTTCCTGAGCACGCAGGGCTACTCGAAGCTCGGTATTCCGGGCGACATGCTCCCCTCGAACCCGAACTTCGTGAACACCGAGCTCGGCTTGGCGTTTCATGCCGACAGCGCGATGCTGCGCGGCATCCTGGAGATGACTTCGGAAACGACGCGGGCCGGGGTCAACGGCTGTGTCATCGCAGCGCGTTCGGAAAACGATACCGGCAACAATCCTCACAACCCGATGTACGGCATTGCCAAAGCCGGTCCGGGTGGAATGGGCGCGAAGGGGGAGCTGCTCACGTTGATCGGCACTCAAAATTCCGAATCGGGCGGCAACTCCATGGCGCCGGCGGCGCTGATCGATCCGGCGTTGCGTCCGACGAAGATCGATCGCGCCAGCGACGTGACCGGCCTCGTGGATACCGGCGAGCTCGGCACGATTCTGGGCAGCTCCACCGACACCGTTCGCGTGCTCGAATCGATGACGCGCATCAGCCGCGACAAGCTCGAGCAGGTATCGACCCGATTACCGGCACAGGAAGACGTCGAGACGCGCCGGCGCGCGAAATGCGCTTACGTGAAGACGGCCGATACGATCGATCGATTCGGCCGGCCCTCCGATCTCGATCCGACGAAAGATCCGGACATCACTGCGATCCTCGGTTCGAATCTCGGTAATGGCGGCGGCGAAATCCAGAGAACGGCCGCCGTCATGAAGCTCGTCGTCGAAGGCAATGCGGGCGCGGGCACGATCACGTTGGGCGGGTACGACTATCACACCGGCGATCGTGCGACCGGCGAGCGGCGCGACTATCTGGCCGGCCGCTGCATCGGCGCCTGTCTCGAATACGCTGCGCGGAAGAACATGCCGCTCATGATCTACGTGTTCAGCGACGGCTCCGTCTCCTCGAACGGACGCATCGACGATTCGCAGGACGGCGGCGGCAAGGGCGAGTGGACGAGCGACAATCAGTCCACAGCCGCGTCGTTCTTCCTGGTTTACAACCCTCCGGATCTCGGCGGGCGGCCGATGCTCATCGGCGACGGCACGTCAGCCGCTGCACGCCACCAGCAGCTCGGTGTGTTCAGCGCCAACGGCGATGTCGTGAATAGCAGCAGCCCCGCAGCGAACAACGTCAACCTGCTCGTGCAGACCGTGATCCTCAACTACATGGCCCTGCACGGCGAGGCAGGATATTTCAACGGACAGTTCGGCAATGCCCTCGGTACCGGCGCCGCGCTCGACGGCATGATTGCGTTCGAGCCGATCGTGAGCGGCACGGTCCGGGCCCGACCGACGTAATAGACCGCTGCCTGCTCCCCATAGAAAGGGGTGAGGCGCGACCGCGCCTCACCCCTGCCTTCAGCCTTCAGCCTCTAGCCTACAGCGCTGAATATCAGCGCGCCCGATAGCTCACTTCCACGAACGCCGTCCGTCCGCGTCCCGGGAAGTAGCGATAGTTGCCGAATGCGAAGTCGGCGCGGTCGGCGTAGGCGCGGTCGGTGAGATTGTTGACGCGCAGGGTTGCGCTCCAGTTCTCCAGGAACCGATAGCCGAGCCGAAGGTTCAGCAGGTCGTGCCCGCCGTATTCGTGCTCGTTCGAGGCATCCAAGTAATAGCGTCCCACCGAAACCCATTCGAGCTCGGCGTGTGCGCTCGGTACGAACTGCCAGGACACACGTGCCGTGTGCACGTGGCGCGGCGCCGTGTCGACGTCGCGGCCTGACACGATCGTCTCGCCGCCTTCGACTGCGCGATCGAATGCGTATTTGTGGCGTGCATACGTGCCGGCAGCAGCGAGCGTCAGCGTAGCGATGGGCGACCAGGCGAGCTCGTACTCGATGCCTTCGTGATCCGTCCGGCCGTCGCTGACGTTGAAGGCGTTGGCATCGCGGAAGATCACGTTGTCCTTCTCCATCACGAAGCCGGCCAGCGCGTAACGGAACGGCCCGAAATATCCGCGCATACCGAGCTCGAAACTGTCGATGCGTTCGGAATCGAGATCCGCAATGGACTGCTGGCGCTGCAGGCGATACAGCTCGCTCGTATCCGGCGCGCGATAACCGCGGGCGATGCTCGCGTATACGGTGTGGTTGTTCGTGAGTGCATAACTCGCACCGATGCGCGACGTCACGTTCGTGAAATCGTCTTTACGATCCGCCGGCCGGCTGTACACGCAGCCGCGCGGCGAGTTCGGGCAGGGCGTGCCGTCCTCGCGCACGTTGCCCGAGTTCATCTTGTTGTCGTAGTCGTACTCGACGTATTCCGCGCGCGCGCCGGCGGTGAGTGTCAAGCGCTCGCCGATCGGCTGCGTGACCTGCGCGTAGAGCGCCGCGACCGTGCTGTCGACTTCATAGTCGTAGTGCTTGCCGACCGGGCGCTCGTCCGTTGCCGGCGTCGGCTGCGTCTCTTTCAAGAATCCGCGCGCAGCTTCGAGATCGAGGCCGACGAGCACGTTCGTATTCGTGAAAGCTTTCAGGTCGAGCGCCGTGAGTACACCGAGCGAGTCCTGGCCGTTGTCTTCGAACGGCTTGCCGACCAAGAAGTGCTGGATGAAATCCATGCGCGAGTGGCGGAAGTACGGGCGCACGCTCAAATTCATGTTGGTGCCGAGCGGCGTCGTGTAGCCGCCGACGAGACGTACCGAGTAGGCGTCGCGATACGCTTCGGGATTCGCGTTCGATTTGGCGATCGATTCGACCCGATACGCGTCCTTGCCCTGAATGAAGCCGGCCGTTTCCTGGCTCAAATTCGTCGCCGAAAAATTGAGCGTGAACGTCGAATCGCCCGCTCGATGCAGCAGCCCGACGTTGAGCTTCTGCTCTTCCAGTCCGGTTTGTTCCCGCCAGCCGCCGTCGTCGGTCACGATCGCGCTGACCGAGAAATCCGTGTTCGTGCCGAGGTGGCTGAACGTGCCGCGCCCGCGATAGTAATCGTCGGGACCGATCTCGATCGAGACGCCCGGAACGACTCTGGCCGGCTCGGGCTGGAGGATGTTGATCGCACCGTGCATGGCACCCGAGCCGTACACGACGCCGACCGGGCCGCGCAGAACTTCGATGGAAGAGGCCTGCTCGAAGTTGAGCTCGAACATTTCATTGACGTTGCAGAAGCCGACGGGCCGAATCGGCACGCTGTTCTCCAGGAACAAGAACGCACCGCACGAGCCTGGGCCCGAAAGCACAGGCGAGCGGATGGCGGTGAGGCTCTCTTGACCGCTGTTGCGCTGGATCATCGCGCCCGGAGCGCGATTGATGATCTCGGCGTGATGTGTGGGTCCGACGAGCGCGACTGACTCGGGTCCGACGATCGACGCACTGCCTGCATATGTGCGCAAGGATTGCGACTGACGCGTCGCCGTGACGACGACCTCATCCAAGGTTTCTGCGGCGTGGACGCTGGTGAACACGCTGGCGACAGCAAGAATGGCGAACGATCTGGAAGCGAAGTGAACAGAGCGCATGCCAAGGTCCTTCGATGTTTCGCTGGAAAGGCGTCAATCTTGCAGCGCTCAACTGCGTATTTGGCCACTGGTTTCTTCAAGGGAGCGCAAATCATGAAAATCATGAGTGCGCACTGCGGCATCGGCGATGTCGCGCCGTAACGATCGAGCGAAACTTAACGAGGTGTCATCTACGCGCCTGCTCGGGTAGCGCGAAAGCCACGACATAGTCGCCGCGGGTCGTGCCGAGTGCGCCGTGTCCGCCGGCTGCAATGACGACGAACTGACGGCCGCCGCTTTCGTAAGTCATCGGCGTCGCTTGCCCGCCTGCGGGAAGCTTCGCCTTCCAGAGCTCGCGACCGGTTTCGACGTCGAACGCGCGTAGGTAATCGTCGGTCGCCGCACCGATGAACACGAGTCCGCCTGCGGTCACGATCGGGCCGCCCATGTTCGGCATGCCGACCGTCGGCGCGGGTAAGAAGCGAGGCGTCTTACCGGCAGTCGAGCCGAGCATGACCTGCCAGCGAATTGCATTGCGCCGTAGGTCGACCGCCGCAAGCGTTCCCCACGGCGGCGGAGTGCACGGCAATCCCCAAGGAGAAAGCAGGATCTCGCGACGCATGCCATAAGCGGTGCCATCCTGGCGAGCGAATTCCGAATCGGGCCACTTACCGGAACGCGCCGCCGCGTCGAATTCGTTGCGCGGGATCAGCGTAATCACGGCGGCCACGTGATTGACTGCAGCGACGACGAGCTGCCGCTCGCTATCGAAGGCGAGGCTCCCCCAGTTCACGCCGCCCGCGAAGCTCGGCGTGACGATCGAGCCGCGCAGACTCGGCGGCGTAAAGATGCCTTCGGAGCGATAACGCTCGATCAGCGCGCGGCACTTGGCGCGATCGTAGAACGTCAGTCCCCAGGCATCCTCGGGCGTGATGGCTGCGTGCGAGAGCAGGGGCGGCGTTGTGGGAAACGGTTGAGTGGCCGACGTGCGCTCGCCAGGCACGTCGCTTTGCGGTACCGGTCGTTCGACGATCTCGAATACGGGCTCGCCGGTTTCGCGATCGAAAACGAACAGCAATCCGGTTTTCGTCGCTTGCACGACGGCCGCGATCGACTTGCCCTCGCGCTCGATGTCGATGAGCAGCGGCTGCGCTGCCAAATCGTAGTCCCACACATCGTGATGCACGAGCTGCCGATGCCACACGACTCGACCTGTGTCGGCGCGTAGCGCAACGAGCGAATTCGCATAGGCGTTGTCGCCCAGACGTTCTCCGCCGTAGTGATCGGGACTCGGCGACCCGGTCGGCACGAACACGAGCCCGCGTGCTGTATCGACTGAAAACACCGACCACGCGTTCGCCGCGCCTGCGCGGCGCGCAGCCACCGGATCCCAATCGCGCGCACGGGCCTCTTCTTCGCTGGTGGGAAGCGGATCCCACGACCAATGCAGCGCTCCGGTGCGCGCATCGAAGGCACGAACGACGCCGCGCGGCAGCTCCACCGCCGCGTTGTCGCCGATCGCCGAACCGACGATGACGAGATCGCGATAGATCGCAGGCGGCGATGTCACGAGGTATTCGCCGCGCTCGCGCAAACGCACGCCGGCGGTGAGATCGATGGCACCCGAGCCGCCGAATTCGGTGCACGGCCGGCCGGTCCGGCCGTCGAGCGCGATCAAACGGGCATCGAGCGTGCCGATGAAGATTCGATGCGCGCATGGTTGAGTCGGGGGTGCGTTCGTATCGATCCAGGACGACACGCCGCGCGAGGTCGTTTCGCTGTAATGCACCGAGCGCGAGATGCGCGGATCGAACCGCCAGCGCTCCCGGCCGGTCGTCGGATCCAACGCAATGACGATGTTCGTGGGCGTGCTGAGATACAAAGTATCGCGGACGTAGATCGGCGTCGCCTCGAACGCCAGCTTGTGTGCGCTTGCCAGTCCTTGGCCCATTTCTCCGGTGCGATACGTCCACACCCGCTCGAGTTTGGCGACGTTCTCGCGCGTGATCTGCGCCAGCGAGGAAAAGCGCGAGCCGCCCGGGTCGCCGCCGTAGAACGACCAGTCGTCGTCGGATGCCGTTTCGATTTCGGCGGGCGCGACGTCCTGTGCTGCGGCTGCGCGCACGACGCAGACGGCGAACAGAACCGCGGCCGCCGCAGATATCGTCCGGATTCGATCGGTCATGACAGGATCGCGTGTCCCCTGCGTGCTGTTACTATCGCATCGTGCGTGCGAGGCCGAAGTTTAGCGGCCCGCAACGAATGTAACCGAATCGCATTCCAGAAACGCCCGTCGAGGGATTCGGAAAATCTGCTGGTGTGACGCGGACCATGATTGCCAAGCGAGTTCTCCTGGTGGTTCTGTTGCTGGCTGGCTGTCAGACGATAGCGGCCGAAGCACAACAAGACCGCCCGCGCATCGGCCTCGTCTTGAGCGGCGGCGGGGCGCGCGGTGCCGCTCATGTCGGCGTATTGAAAGTCATCGAGGACATGCGTATCCCGATCGACGCCATTGCCGGCACCAGCATGGGTGCGGTCGTCGGCGGGCTCTACGCCTCCGGCATCTCGGCGGCGGAGATCGAACGGCTGATCTCGTCTCTGAATTGGCAAGAAGCGTTTCAGGACCGTCCGCCGCGCGCGCAACTCGGCTTCAGGCGCAAACAGGACGATCGCAACTTTCTCGTGCGCTATTCGCTCGGCGTGAGCTCCGAGGGGTTCGCCTATCCGCGCGGGCTCGTCCAGGGACAGAAGCTCGAGCAAGTGCTGCGCTCGGCGACGATTCCCGTCGCGCAGGTGCAGGACTTCGATCGGCTGCCGATTCCGTTTCGGGCCGTTGCCACGGATCTGGAGACGGGCGAGCTCGTCGTCATGGATTCGGGCGATCTGGTGACGGCGCTGCGTGCCAGCATTTCGGCGCCGGGCGTATTTGCACCCGCGCCGCGCGACGGACGGTTGCTCATCGACGGCGGGATTGCAGAGAACCTGCCGGTGGATATCGCGCGTCAGATGGGCGTGGATCGACTGATCGTCGTGGACGTGAGCTTCCCGCTCTACGCGCGCGAGGAGCTTCTCTCGCCGCTCGAGGTCACGAATCAAGCGTTCGCGATTTTGATTCGCTCGCGCACGCTCGAGCAGCGCGCGAAGTTGGGACCCAACGACATCATCATCGATCCGCCGCTCGGCCGGTTCCCGTCCGCGGATTTCAGTCGCGTGCCCGAAGCGTTGCGCGCCGGACGCATCGGCGCCGAAGCAGTACGCGAACAGCTTGCTTCATTGTCGTTGAGCAGCGAGGAGTACGCGCACTATCTCGCTGCCCGGCAAGTGAGGCCCATCGCGCAGCCCGTCGTGAGCTTCGTGCGCGCCAGCGCCGAATCGCAACACTACGCGGGCTTGGTTGCGGCGCACATGGCGGATCTGGTCGACAAGCCGCTCGACCCCGATCTGGTACGCAACCGGCTGTCGTCGCTCTACGCGCTCGATCTGTTCGAAACGATCGACTACACCGTGATCACCGAGGACGGACGTACCGGACTCGAGCTCGACTTGCGCCGCAAGAGCTGGGGCCCGAATTACGTGCGCGTCGGTCTCAATCTCGAAGACGATTTCGAAGGTAACAGCCGCTACAACTTCGCCTTGCGCTTCATCATGACCGAGCTGAACGGCTTGGGTGCGGAGTGGCTGACCGACGTGCAAATCGGCGAGAACCCGAAGTTCTTCACCGAGTTCTATCAGCCGATTTCGCTCGCGAGCCGTTATTTCGTCGCACCGTGGTTCAATTTCGAGGAACGGAGCGTGTTCCGATTGCGCGATCTGCAGCGGGTCGCAGAGTACCGGGTACGGACGCTCGAAGGGGGGCTCGATGTCGGTCGCGAGCTCTCGAATTGGGGAGAGATTCGTCTCGGCGTGGTGCGCGGAAGCGGGCGATCGCACGTCACCATCGGCGAAGACGTTTCTGTCTTACCGCTCGAGCCCGGCGAAAGCATCCCGCAGCGTCGCTTCGATCGCGGCGGGTTCTTCACGCGATTCTCGTACGACAAGCTGGACAGCATTTACTTCCCGCGCCGCGGGCAGCAGTTCGAATTCGAATGGCGGGCGGAGCGGGACTCGCTGGGCGCCGATCAGGAGTTCGATACGCTCACCGCGAGCTGGCTGATCGCACGTTCCATCGACCGCCATACGTTCATCTTCTGGACGGACTTCGGTACCACGGTCGACGACGTGCCGACCGCCGAAAACTATTTCTCGCTCGGCGGCTTCTTCAATTTGTCGGGCTTGCCGCCCGGATATCTGTCCGGTCCGCACTATGGGGTCGGCCGTTTCATTTATTACCGCAAGATCGGTCGCGGCGGTAGCGGCGTGCTCGACTTGCCGGCCTACGCCGGCATTTCATTCGAAGCGGGCAATACGTGGATGGACAAGGAGGATGCGAGTCTCGGCGACTTGCGTAAGGACGGAAGCATTTTCTTCGGCGTCGACACGCCGCTCGGTCCCGTGTATCTCGCCGCCGGATTCGGCGAGGGCGGACATCGGGCGTTTTATCTGTTCTTGGGGCGGACCTTCTAGAACCTATCTCAAAACTGCTGCGCGCCGTCGCGGGGTTACCTGCGACCGCTCACGAGCGTTTTGAGTAGGTTCTGGTCCGCTTTGGCGATCAGCTTCGGTGACCGCCAGCGAAGTGCATCAGCGCTCGATTTTTTCGAATTCCAGCGTCGGTTGATCGCCGGGCCGGAAATAAACGTAACGGCCGCTCATTTCCTTGAGCGCACGGTCGCGCTCCTCGCGCGTGGCGAACCAATGCTCCTTCGTCCAATCGCCACCGACCAGATTCTTGAAGGGGTCGGTCGAACGCAGCTTGACGCGAATGCCGTAGGGCAATTGCTTCGGAATAGGGCGAGCGAGATTGTGTTCGTGACAGATCGGCATGGCTGTTTCCAGGATGGCTGGCAGCAATCATAGCTGAAGTCCGCATCCATGATGGGAGCGGGTCCGCGGAGTCCAACTCGCTGCTCAGATTGCAAATCTGTAAATCGTTGTCACGGTCGACGGTTACATCTCTGAGTTCCTACGGCTTCGCTCTTGACCTGGCCGGATCGCGGGCCGACGCTACTGGTTACTGCCGAAGCTTAGAGGTCGTCCTATGTACTCCTTTCGTAAGAAGGGCGTGATGCCTGCTCCTTCCGAAGTGCTGCCGGGGCGCAATACGCCGATGCCCGTTCCCGAGCGTCACTATGTCAATGGCAATCGCATCGTTCCGCCGTTTCCCGAAGGGCTGAAAAAGGCGATGTTCGGGCTCGGCTGTTTCTGGGGTGCCGAACGCAAGTTTTGGCAGCTTCCAGGCGTCTACAGCACTGCGGTGGGTTATGCGGCGGGCTTCACGCCGAACCCCACGTACGAAGAAGTCTGCACGGGCTATACCGGCCACAACGAGGTCGTGCTCGTCATCTACGATCCGAATCAGATCTCTTACGAAACGCTGCTCAAGACGTTCTGGGAATCGCACGATCCGACGCAAGGCATGCGGCAAGGCAACGACATCGGCACGCAGTATCGATCGGGCATCTACACGTTCGATGATGCGCAACGCGCAGCGGCCGAAGCGAGCCGCGATCGCTATCAAGAGCTGCTCGCGCGCGCCGGCTATGGGACGATCACGACCGAGATCCTCGATGCGCCCACGTTCTATTACGCCGAGGAGTATCACCAGCAATATCTGGCGAAGAACCCGGATGGCTACTGCGGGCTCGGGGGATGCGGCGTGTCCTTGGATCTCGGCGAAGCAACAGAACGGAGTAGCGCCTGACGAGGCGCTACAGCCACCACTCACTACTCACGGCGTGTTTGCACGCTGATCTCGACACGCCGTAGCTTCCAATCTTCGCGGCCTTTCGGTTCGGTGTCGTCTTCGAATACCGTGATGTCGAAAGTTGCGCGCTCCGCACCGAGCCCTTTGAGAATGCCGGCTACTTTGTCGGCGCGCTGTTGCGCCATGCCACGCCGTTCGGAGAGCACGGTGCCGTCGTCCAAGCGGCTGGCGCCGCGATAGGAACGAATACGGATGTGCGCGCCTTGCGTTGCACTTGCCAGCTTGGCCAATTCCACGAGACGAATGGCATCGGGACCCGAGGAGCGATCGCTCTCGAACGGGTAATAGATCGTTTCGACTCTACCGAGCGCGACAGTCGCGGTCGCATCCAAGCGCAGGCGAACTGGGTGCAACGAGCGCGCAGGATCGCGGGCAATGGCAGCAAGCTCTGCCGCGATCTCATCGGCACGCGGATTCCTGCGATCGAGCGAAGCGGCGATCTCCGGCGTGAGCGGTGCGATCGTATTGCACTCCAGCGACAGCTCCGGCATGACGGAGACGCGTCCCTCGAGCACGATGCCGCCGCACTCGGCCGGCCGATCGGTCACCACACCTTCGACGAGAACCTTGTGGCCGAGCTGCGGCGCGCCCCAATCGGGCGGATTCGTCAATGCGTAGCGCCTGCCGCGGTGTTCAGTGAAGAAACATACATCGCGATCGGGTCCTAGGTGCTGCGCGACCGGGCAGGCGACGAAGCTGACGCTTTCGCCGGGCTGTGCGGCGCCGAACGTCGCAAGCGCGATCAGTACTGGAGTCAACATCAGAGCGCCTCCAGGAAATTGACCAGATCCTGCTTCTCGCTCTCGGTGTATCCGATGTTGAAGCGTCGATCGTAGAAATCGACCAGTTCTCGCAGCGTTGCCGACGAGCCGCTCATGAAGTAGGGCGGTCGAGCGGCAAGACCGCGAAGCTGCTGCGTCATGCTCGCGCCGATGTCGTTGCATTTCCCGGTCACGAGCGCACGGCCCGGATCGTGCGTGTAGATGACGCGCCCGAGATAGGATTGCGGACGCACATCGTCGCGGCATACCGCTTTGAATAGCGGCAAATCGTCGCGCTGATTCCACGGCCAATTGTTCAAGCCGAGATCCATGAAGCCAGGTGCCAGGTCCATGCCCGCAAGCAGCGTGTTGTGGCAGCCGGATGCGCAGGAGCGATGGAATGGATTGCCGAGACCTTTGTCGTTGAACACGCCGACGTCCTTGATGAAGAAACGCCGTTCGAAGAACAGATCCGCACCGCGTGCAATGGAAGCGCGATAGGCGTCGCGGCGTCGAGTCTCCTCGCTGCTGCTGGGGCCCAGTTCCTTCCGCCACATGACGAACGTGCCGAAGACGCGATTGAATGGGTTGTTACCGAGCTCTGCTGGCGCTCCGTCTCGTAAAGCTTCAGGGCCGAGTCCAGGCGGGTTGCCCGGACCGGTCAATCGACCCGCCTTGTTACTTCTGCTTTGCGCCACGTAAATCGACCGCTCGAGCGCCTCGATTTGCTCGAGCTGGTCCTCGGTGAGCGGGGCTTTACCTTCCAAGTGCCATTTCATCGCTTCTTGCGCTTGCAACCGCAGTGTCGGCTGACGCCCGTCCGACATGAGCTGTACTGAGACGAACTGTCCTGACTCCGGATCCTTGGGCAGAAGGCTCTTGTCGTTGTACATGAAGTATTCGTGCGGCGGCACGCCGTTCGGCAACGACAGCAAGTACTTCATGTTCGCAACGGGCCGCGGTCGCCGGAACACGGAAACGCGAGGATGGGCGCTGCTCAACCCGTACTTGGGATCGAGATTGCAGCCGGTGGGATCGCGCACGACTTCCAGCGTGAACTCGGGCGTGATGACGCTTCCGTCCGGAGCCCTCGGCGGCCACGGCATGGAAATGCGAAACAGTCCTTTCTCGAGCAATAACGAATGCGACTCGCGCTTGCCTTGCGGGAGGCTTGGACAATTGGAGCCATCGATGGCTGCGAACAGGGGATCCTTACCCTCCGTCGCCTCCCAGCGTGCGCGGATCGTGTCGACCGAGAGACTCATTCCATCGGCGGGCTGATGACAGGTCACGCACGCGCGGCCATTCGTGCCGATCGGCGCGAAGAACGGATGGTTGCGGGTGTCGAACGGTTCGCCCGTGTAGATCAGCCGCAGCGTTCCATGCGGATTCTCGAATTCCATTTGCTTATCGAACGTGCGTGCGGCTCCCGGTGCCCACCAGTCTAGGTCGGGACGTTTGGGCGCCGAAGCTTCGAGTGTTTCGGCCGATGCAGTCAGCGCAAGGGCGAGTCCGAGCGCCGAGGCGAGTGAGCAAGCGTTCATTGCCGAGAAATGCGTCGAGACTATTCTGTTCGCTTGTTACGAAACGATCGATGCGTTCGCTCGGTCCTGCGAAAACTCAGCAAATGCCTGGGCGGCGAGCGAGCGCGGTGTCGTGACTCAATAGAGCAAAAAGGTTAGCAATGCAAACGGTTGACTATGCTCGATAGCGCATAGTTGAATTCGACGACTGTCGGTTCGTCAGTCGAGTCAGCGAACCGGCGCGCTTGAGGGTCAAGCGTGGAGGGGGATATGACGTCGAGCGATTCTTCCTGGCGCAACGACACGATAATGCGCTCGATCATCGGCGCCGCGCTCGTCGCCGCGTCGATGCTGTGCGTTGCCGCCCCCACGGAAATCTCATCGCCGTACGTCGTCGAGCCGACGAACGACGGTATCGAAACGACCTCCCGGTATATCGAAAGCTTCGACGGCACGCGTTTGGCGATTACGGTGCATCGTCCGACTCGCAACGGGCGGCTGGTCGAAGAACCGTTGCCCGTCGTCGTCACGCAGGCGCGCAGCGACCCTCCTGCGTTCACGCTCGAGACGATTCGTTACTTCACTTCGCGCGGCTATGTGTGGGTCGCTCAGGATCGGCGCGGTACGGGTGCATCGTTCGGTGTGCAAACCGGGTTCGTGAACGAGCTGGATGCAAAGGATGGCAAGGCAGTTATCGAATGGGCCGGTGCTCAGCCGTTCAGCAACGGCAAAGTGACCGCCTATGGCTGCTCCAATCAGGGTGCATGGCAATACGTCGTGCTCAAGTATCGGCCCAAGTATCTCGTCGCGATTGCACCTGCCTGTGCGAGCCCGCAATTCTTCGATCACGGCATTTCGCTGAACGGTATTCCGATGCTGCCGCTGGCGCAGAAGCATTACGCGGGGGAGTGCAATCGACCGTCGAGCGGCGCACGTCCAGCAATGGGAAATTCACGACGTGCGGAGCCCGAACGCGGACCGCAGCCGGTCGATGAAGACATGGACGGCAAGCTGCTCGCGGCGGCAATTGCCGAGCAACGCTGCGGCTCGGGGATGATGGGGCAGTATTGGCTCAACATGCCGCGCGACGGTTACAACACGTTCGCGAAGAATCGCCCCGCGCTCGACGACACCGCGATGACGGAGTGGCGTGCGATCAAGAACTTCGTCGAGCAAGCGGGTATTCACATCGTGCAGATCGGGGGTTGGTTCGATGCCGCCGTTGCCGGTCAGTTCGAATCGCAACGCCTGTGGGGCGGACGCGTGATCATGGGGCCCTGGGTGCACGGCAATCGAGCGATGCCCGATGCCGCGTTTCCGAACGGCACGCTCGATATCAACGCCGAGATTCTTCGCTCGTTCGACTACGCTGCGAAGGGCATCGACAACGGAGCAGAAAGGCTTGCTGCGTTGTATTACACGATCAATGCGCCGGCGGGTTCCGAATGGCGTGCTCTGCCCACATGGCCGCCCTCGGACGCACGGAAGCGCAAGCTCTATTTCACCGAGCAAGGTCTGTCCGAGCGTTTGCCGGCGCGCGATGGCAAGCCGGTTACCTATGCGCAGCAGGACGTGAAGCTGTTCGACGGCGCCTATTCACCGCTGCGCCGCTACTGGTCGGGAAACATGAGCGCATTGGATGACAAGAGTCTGGTGCACACGCTCGCGCCGTTGAGCAGCGATCTAGAGACGACGGGCACGCCTGTCGCGAGGCTGTGGGTCAGTGCCGATGCAAGAGATGCGAACGTATTTGCGATTCTCGAAGACGTTGCACCGGATGGCCGTTCGACGTACGTGACGGACGGGCGTTTACGCGCGTCGTGGCGCAAGGTTCATCCGGCGCCCTGGGGCAATTCGATGCAGACTTGGCATCGTGGCTTCGAAGCCGATCTCCAGCCGCTCGAGCCGGGGAAGCCGACCGAGCTGGTCTTCGATTTCTTCCCGATCTCTTACGTGTTCAAGAAAGGTCACAGCATTCGCGTCCGTCTGCTGACATCGATCGGTGAGGCGTATCAAGCACCGCCGCTGGCAGAGGGCCGACCGGTGACGCTGACGCTTTATCGCGATGCGAAGCGGTCCTCTGCGATCGAACTGCCGGTCGTCGAGCCTCGTTGACGCACAATCGGAAAGCGCATCGCGGCGAAACCTATTTCGGGGGAGCACAATGAAGAAACTCATCGGCCTGACCGTCACTGCGATCTGTTTTGCGCATCTCGCGCCTGCGTTTGCGCAGGAAGAGATCCCGCTGTGGCCGGGGAAGGCGCCGGGCACCGAATCTTGGGCGTTGCCCGAATCTGTCTCGCAGACGCCCCGCGGTCGCATCGTTGCCAACGTCAGCCAGCCGACACTGACGGTGTTCCTGCCGGATCGCGCGAAGGCCACTGGAACGGCCGTGATCTTCGCGCCCGGCGGCGCGCTGCGCTTTCTCGGTCTCGACGACGAGCTCATCGAGTGGCTGCGCGATCAAGGGATCGCCGCTTTCGTGTTGAAGTATCGCGTGCTGCAAGCGCCGCCGCCGGCACAATCGAGCGGCAACGCAGAGAGACCGTCTGCGCCCGGCCCGCGAGGATTCGGGGGCCAATCCGAGATTTCCGTGGCAAAGCTGCTCGAAACGGCGAACGCGAATCCTTCCCCCGACGATCGGAAAATGACCGAAGTGCTGCACATGGCCGTGGCGGACGCGCAGCAAGCATTGCGTTTGGTGCGGAAGAATGCGGCACAGTGGAACGTGAAGCCGGACAAGGTCGGATTCCTGGGAATCTCGGCGGGCGGCGGTGTTGCGCTCGGCACGGCGATGGGGCCGGCCGGCGACGCCTATCCGAATTTCATCATCTCGTTGTTCGGTCCTGCGCTTCAGGACATCGACGTGCCGGAGCATGCGCCGCCGCTCTTCATGGCCGTCACTCAGGATCATTGGAACGTCACAAACGGGCTCATCGCGCTGTTCGTGAAATGGAAGCAGGCGGGCAAACCCGCGGAGCTACACATCTACGACAAGTTGAGCGGTCCGGTCGGCATGGCGAAGACGAATACGCCGGTCGACAGCTGGAAGGATCTCGTGAAGAACTGGCTGGCGGTGCATGGGTTTGGAGGGCAGTAGGGGAATAGGGGAAGGAGGGAATAAGGGAAGGAGGGAATAAGGGAAGGAGGGAAACGGGAAAAGGGAAAAAGGAAAAAGGGAAAGACTTTGGCCTACAGCCTACAGTCCACAGCCTAAAGCCTCTTGTTCGGAGAGTGCGCAAGGCGGTTTCCAGCGTAGGTGAGCGGAACGAGGTACGACAAGAACGTCAGGTGATACCAGATCGGGAATTTGTCCCAGAGTTGTACGTGCTCAGGGATGAAAGCTGCGAGTAAGCTGTTCGATCGCGATCGATGTCGTGTCGTCGGGCACGATGCGTAACGCGGCGCCGCGTTCGGTTTCGATGATCCAGAAGCAGCCGACGAACGGTTGGAGCGCTGGATCCGCTGCGTGAAAGCGGATGGCAGCTCGCTCGACCACGAGATCCGAGCTGCCCAGAAAAGTGACTCCGAGAGCGTCGCGGCTTACGGCGGCGGTTCTGTGCCCGGCGACGGATCCTCCATCGGATACGTCGTGACGCTGCTCGGACTTGCCGGTGCTGGAGTGCCCGGGGTCTGAGCGGGACTCGTCGCAGGACGCGGTGCTGCCGTGTCCGGACTCGTCATGGACTTTCGCAGCGCTGCAATGAATGTCTGCGCTGTAGCCGGTGCCGTTGCCGTATCGAAGCGCATGATTTCGCTCGCAAGCACGCCGGACCGGCCGTAGTACTGCTCGTTCGAGCGGTGATCGATCGTCAGCGCCGAACCGTCCAACGCCACGCCGAGGAACAGTCCCTTCGCCCGCGAGTACGAATACACCTGCGCTGTGAATCCGACGTCGGTGGCCGCAGAGCTCTGTCGGCCGACCGGTCCTGCTGCAACCGAAGCGTCTGCACCCAGCGTCACCTTGCCGCCGACGATGCCTTCGATGCTCTGACGCGAAGTGAACACGAGCACGACATCCGTGCTTTGTACGCCGAGTTGGAATCCGACGCTTCCGCCGGTCAGGTTCACGAAGATCGGACTGCTCCAACTGCCGTCGTCCTTGCGCACGACGAGCACGCCTTTACCGCGACGTCCGCCGATGGCCAGTCCGACTTTGATCACTTCGGGGATGACGGCCACGGCATAGGCACGTTCCAGCAGCCACGTCGGAATATTCTGCTCGGGCATGCGATACAGCTCTTCGAGCACTTGTGTCGCCGTCATGAGACGCGCGTCCTGCCGCGCCGCTGCGACGGACGTACTCGCCATCGCCAAGCCGGCCACAATCATGAGGATTCGAGACCAGAAGGGTCGTGCGCGCATTGGTAGCTCACCTGCTTGCCTGAAGTCTCGTTCGAGTCGAGGGACGCGCAGGCGTCGGCCCCAACGTCGAACCACCGAGCGGCGATCGGCCGCAATTCGGCTTCAGACTGTAACAGATGCGAGACGTTCAGATGCGACCGCCGATTAGTTCGGCGGTGCGGTGGTGGGCGGCAAGCCGCGGCTGACGGCGAGTTGGAGTTGCTCGAATTTTTGTCGTTGATTGGTAGCAGCGTAGAAGTTGGCGATGCGCTCGCGGGCTTTCGCGCGCGTGTCTTGATCGATGCCGCGACCTGCGCTCAGCGCCGTGAAGCCTTCGACGAGATACTTCTCGGCTTCGGCATGGCGACCCTGGCGATGCAACACCTCGCCGAGTGCGCTTGCCGAGCGGCCGGCACGCCAGGCGGGTGCATCCGTACGTTTCCAGCGATTCATCGAGGCGGTCAGCATCGCTTCGGCATCCGGCAGGCGGCCCGTCGCGAGGAGAATCTCGCCCATCACGTACTCGGCCGACGCGACGTACTGGTGATCGGGCGGCAGCGTCGCCGCAAAGATGTCGAGCGAGCGGCGGATTTCGTCCTCCGCTTGTGTCAGCTTGCCTTGGCGGAAATGGATCTGGGCGAGACCCGACAGGAGATAACCCGTCGTGTAATGCGACTCGCCGCGAACCCTGCGGCTGATTTCGAGCGATTGCGCCATGAGCTGCTCGGCTTCGTCCACCCGGTTCTGATTCAGACGAACCTGGGCGAGCTCGGTCATGGTGTGGCCGACGCGGACGCTATCTTCGCCGAACACGAGTTTCTGGAATGTCAGCGCGTTCTCGTACAGCGTCGCGGCATCGTCCGTGCGGCCCTGCATATTGAGCACGCGTGCGAGCAGGTACTTGGCCGTGACGTGATCCGGGTGGCGCTCATCGACGGTCTCGCGATAGATGCTCATCGCCTCGCGGGCCGCCCGTTCCGCGCCGTCGACGTCGTCCATCCAGGAACGAACGTTCGCTATGTCGATGAGAATCGCGGCAACGTGCGTGCTGCGCGGTCCGGCGACTTCGCGAGTGACTTCGAGCGAACGGGTCAGATAGTCGCTTGCGCGGTCGAGATTGCCGCGATTCAGCTCGAGCTGGCCGAGGCTCGCGAGCAGTTGAGCGCCCGCGAGCGATTGGTCGTTACCCTCGGACTTGGAGATCTCCAGCGCCTTCGCCAGTGCCCGATCGGCATCCTCGAACCGACCCTGAATGCGCAGCGCGATTGCAAGCTCGGTGAGAAGCGAACCGGTTTGCGCATCGAGCGGCAGCTCGGCTTGCTCGCGGATGCGCATCGCTTCCTCGTAGTAAGCGATGGCACGTTCGTTCAGACCTTGGCGGCGGAACGCCTTACCGATGGATTCCAGCAGGCGCGCACGGACTTCAGGCTGCTCGCTGAGATCGCTTTGAATGCTGCGGGCGGCTTGTTCCAGCAACTGCCGAGCGGTGACTTCCTTGCCCTCGCTCGTGAACGGCTCGGCGTACGCGAACACGTCGAGCATGAAGTTCGAGACCTTCTCTGCGCGCGCGCGTTCCTGGGTGGCGCGATCGCGCTCTTCGGCGATCTGCTGACGTTGGATGGACATCGTGGCGGCGAACGCGAGGACCAGTATCAAGAACAGCGCGGAGACGCTGACGCCGATGGCGTGCCGGCGCACGAATCGTTGCGAGTAATAGACCCAGTTGCCCTGGCGTGCGACCACGGGTTCGCGCGACAAGTAGCGTCGAATGTCGGCCTGCAGCTGTTCGACGGAGCTGTACCGATGCTCCGGCTCTTTGCGCAGCGCACGCATGACGATTGCGTCGATGTCGCCCGTGAGGCGGCGCTGCAATCGGTCCGGGTTCGTCCGGCGAGCGATGGCGATCGCGGCAATGTTGGATTGCCCTTCGACGGGGCCGGTTTCGATGGCCCGCCGTACGGCGGCGCTGGGTCGCTGCGGGTCCGTGATGCAAATCGATCGCTCGAGCTCCAACTGGCTCGCGGAAGCAGGGACGACGTACGGCCGCAACCCTGTGAGCAGCTCGTAGAGCACGACGCCCAGCGCATAGACGTCGCTCGCTGTCGTGACGGGCCGACCGAGGATTTGCTCGGGGCTCGCATACTCGGGCGTCAACAGCCGATCGTTCATGCGCGTGAGCGCCAGCATCGCGGCGGCTTCGCCCACATCCAGGAGCTTGGCGATACCGAAGTCGAGCAGCTTCGGCTTGCCTTCGACCGTTACGAGGATGTTCGCGGGCTTGAGGTCGCGATGTACGACCAGGTTCTGGTGGGCGTATTGGACGGCCGCACAGACGTCCAGGAACAACTCGAGCCGCGCGTTCAAATCGAGCTGAAGTCGATCGCAGTATCGATCGATGGGCTCACCATGGACGTATTCCATGATGAGGTAGGGCTGACCGTGGTCGGTCTCGCCGGCGTCCAACAGCCGCGCGATGTTCGGATGGTTCAGGCTCGCGAGGATCTGCCGCTCGGCACGAAATCGCATGCCCAGATCCCCAGGCATGGAACTGTCAACGATCTTGACGGCGACTTGTGCGGAGTACTGCCGGTCGGCCCGTTCGGCGAGATAAACGGTACCCGTGCCGCCGTGGCCGAGGACGGAGGTCAGGCGGTAATTGCCGACGATCTTGCCGAGCATGGCGCGGCGCCGGTCGCGCGTCGTCGCATCGATGGCTGCGCCGAGTGCGGCCGTGAGCGGGCCGGTGGAGTTGCCGCCGCTGTCGCAGGCGAGCAGGTCGAGCAGCTCTTCGCGCAGCTCGGGGTTATCGGCGGTCTCTCGCTTGACGAATTCTTCGCGCTTTTCCGGAGGAAGCTCGACGGCCTGCGAGAACAGTTGCTGCAACCGTTCCCAATTTGAGTCGATCCCTGAACTCGAGGAGCTCATAACGATTCCGTTGTGCGTGCCCTTTGCGGCCGAATCTGTTTCAGGATCCATGCCTTCGCGAGCCGCAGGTCTCGATCGACCGTGGCTTCGGAGATTTTGAGCGTTTCGGACAGCTCTTGATAGGTCAAACCGCCGAAATAATGCAGCTCGACGATTTCCGCGAGCCGGGGGTTATGTCCCGCCAGCCGCTCCAGGGCCTCGTCGATTTCCAAGACGTCGATGTCTCCGGACGTCATCGGACCCGTATCGAGAGTATCGAAATCGTCGATCGAGTTCGTGGTCGTCGTTCCGCCCCGCTTGGCCCGATACCGGGCTTTCGCATGATCGACGAGGATGCGCCGCATCTGCCTCGCCGCTACCGCAAAGAAATGTGCGCGGTCCTGCCACGACACATTCATTTCCACGAGCTTCACGAACGCCTCGTGGACCACGGCCGTGGCCTGGAGGGTGTGGCCGGGCCGCTCGCGACGCATATAACGCCGCGCCCGGACGCGTAGCTCCTCGTAGATGAGCGGCGTCAGGCGTTCCAGGGCGCGCGCATCGCCCGATCGCCACGCGGAAAGCAGGCGCGTGACGGCTTGGCGATCCGGCGCAGGGATGGCGGCTGCGATCGTATTGCTCAGGACTGCGCTCCCCGCGGTAAGTGCAGTGAATCTAAATCAAAACTCTTACAAGTAGTGTGTCACGGAGCGCGGATGTCTGCTCCCGGCTGGTTGCCGGAATCCGCCTACGGTCGCCCCTGAACACCAGAGCCCTTTCCGACGTCAGG
>Ga0207874_1000086_pt1 | contig 133119 bp, 109 predicted proteins | sample HigsolmetaAR201D_FD_184833 | JGI IMG/M metagenome (GOLD analysis project Ga0207874, IMG submission 184833) | Ionic liquid and high solid enriched microbial communities from the Joint BioEnergy Institute, USA - AR20-1-D (SPAdes) (version 2) ... | reverse complement strand
TGGCGGTGTGGTGGGGGTACATGCAGGCGTGGGCAACGGGGCGGGCGCGGTACGAGGACCGGGAGTTCCGGCGATTCCTGCGGCGGTACCAGTGGGAGGCGCTGCTGATGGGCAAGCGTGCCGCGGCGAGGCGGGCCGAGGAGCGGTGCGCGTCGCGGTGGCGGTCGTCGTCGGCGCCGGCGGAGGGAATGGGCGAGGCGGCGGGGAGGGCGGCGGCGAGCGGGGCGAGCCCCGCCGGCGCGTGACGGAGGCGGGTGACGGACGAACCATCGGGGCACACGCATGAACGCGACGTTCGAGACGCTCAAGTCGAAGATCAGCAGCGGCGAGGCGCTGGTGGGGATCATCGGGCTGGGGTACGTCGGCCTGCCGCTGGCGCACGCGCTGCACGAGGGGGGGCTGCGGATCCTGGGGTTCGACATCGATCGCTCGAAGATCGAGGCGCTCGAGGCGGGGCGGAACTACCTCAAGCACCTGGGCGAGGAGATGACCGGGACGCTGTCGCGGAGCGAGCGGTTCCGCGCCACGACGGACTTCTCGCGGCTCGGGGAGCCGGACGTGGTGGTGATCTGCGTGCCGACGCCGCTGGGGCGGCACCAGGAGCCGGACCTGAGTTTCGTGCTCAACTCGGCGCGGGACATCGGGCGGACGCTGCGGCGGGGGCAGCTGATCGTGCTGGAGTCCACGACCTATCCGGGGACGACGCGCGGCGACCTGCTGCCGGCGATGCTGGCGGCGGCGCCGGCGGAGGCGGCCGGGCTGGAGTGCGGGAAGGACTTCTTCGTCGCCTTCTCGCCGGAGCGGGAGGACCCGGGGCGCAAGACGCACAACACGCGGACGACGCCGAAGCTCGTCGGCGGCCTGGACCCGGCCTCGGGGGAACTGGCGGCGGCGCTGTACTCGCGGGCGATCGAGCGGGTCGTCACCGTGCCGTCGGCGGAGGTGGCGGAGGCGGCGAAGATCCTGGAGAACGTCTTCCGGGCCGTGAACATCGCGCTGGTGAACGAGTTGAAGATGATCCTCACGCCGATGGGGATCGACGTGTGGGACGTGATCGAGGCGGCGGCGACCAAGCCGTTCGGGTTCATGCCGTTCTACCCCGGGCCGGGGCTGGGCGGGCACTGCATCCCGATCGACCCGTTCTACCTGACGTGGAAGGCCCGGGAGGTGGGGCGGCCGACGCGGTTCATCGAACTCGCCGGCGAGATCAACACGGGGATGCCGCACTACGTGGTGGACCGGGTGCGCGACGCGCTCAACGAGGAGGGCAAGGCGCTCAAGGGGGCCCGCATCCTGATCTGCGGCGTGGCCTACAAGCCGGACGTGGACGACGTGCGTGAGACGCCGGCGGCGGAGATCATCGAACTGCTCGGCGAGCGGGGCGCGGAGCTGAGCTACCACGACCCGCACGTGCCGGTCTTCCCGCCGATGCGGCGGTACAAGATCGAGATGCGGTCGGTCGAACTGACCGAGCGGACGCTGGCGGAGGCCGACTGCGTGCTGGTGGTGACCAACCACAGCAGCATCGACTGGCGGCTGATCGCGAGCCGCGCGAGACTGGTCGTCGATACGCGCAACGCGCTCCGCGGCCTGGCGGGCCTCGGGGCGCGGATCGTCAAGGCCTGAGCCGACCCTGCTCCTTCTGCGCAGGCGCACCACTGCCGCCGGCGCGCACGACGCGGTCCATGACCCAGCGGAAGACCATCCGACTCCTCGGCGTCGAACTCGACGCGGTGACGCTGCCGCAGGCGATCGACCGGATCGCGGGCGGGCTCGCGTCGGGACAGGGGGGGTGGGTGATCACGCCGAACCTGGAGATCCTGCGCCGGCTGGTGCACGAGCGGGAGACGGCGGCGCTGTGCGAGGGGGCGACGCTGCGGCTGGCGGACGGGATGCCGCTGGTGTGGGCGAGCCGGATCCGCGGGACGCCGCTGCCAGAGCGGGTGGCGGGGTCGGACCTGATCTGGGGGCTTTGCCGGCGTGCCGCGGAGGATGGGCGGAGCGTCTTCCTGCTGGGGGGAAACCCCGGCAGCGCGGAGGCCGCGGCGGGGGAACTGCGCCGCAGGTCGCCGGGGCTGCGGGTCGCGGGGACGGAGTGCCCCGCGATGGGGTTCGAGCGCGATGAGGCGTACCTGGCGGGGCTGCGGGAGCGTTTGGCGGGGATTCGGCCGGACATTGTCTTTGTCGGCCTGGGGTTTCCCAAACAGGAGCGGCTGATCGCGCAGTTGCGGCCGGTGCTCCCCGGGGCGTGGTTCCTCGGGGTCGGGGTGACGTTCAGTTTCGTCAGCGGCGAGATCCGGCGCGCGCCGAGGTGGATGCGGGCCGCGGGGCTGGAATGGGCGCATCGGCTGGCGCAGGAGCCGGCGCGGCTGGCGAAGCGATATCTGGTGTACGGCGTGCCGTTCGGTATGGAACTGCTGCTGCGGTCCGCCCTGGAGCGGGTGCGGGACGTTGGCGGGGGATCGCGGAAACCAGAGGAATCTCGGCGGGCCGCCTCCGACGGAGAATGCTCCTAAGTCTTGTCAGGGTAAGGACTTGTGTGCATCTCCATGAGGATGTCTTCGTTCCAAAGGTCTTCCACGTGAGTTGAACGGTGACTATCTTCGAAGGACGGCGTGGGCGTCTGTCCGGTAACCGCCGTCGTGGGTGTGATTCTGGGCCGTCGAGATCGTTTCGGATGAGGGAAGATCCGTCGCCAACCGGACCTGACGCGAACCGCGCGCCCGCCGCGGCCGATCTCATGGTAGAGACGGAGGGCAACCCGCGCGCGTCGGTCGTGGCCGGCGCGGAGTTGGAAGCCAAGGTTCTACGGGGGGCGGATTCGGGGGGAGCCGGGGCCAGGGTGCCGCCCGCTCCGGAATCGCCGGAGGCGGACAGGGGAGGCGCGGCGCCGGGGCGGCACGAGAGGGCAGGGCCGCCGCGGAGGCAGGGTGGGGGCGAGCGTTGGCACGAACGGCCAGGAGAAGAGACGAAGGGCGTGAAGAGTTCCTCCGACGCATCCGATGACGCGGTCCCCGTGTCGGTCAAGCCCGCGGCGAGCAGCGCGACGGCCGTGGCGGCGACCAACGGGCACGCGCCGGCGATCGAGCCGGCGGGGGCGGTGGGCGTGGTGTCGGCGTGCGTGCTGCTGGCCGGGGGACTCCGGCCGTCGCAGCTGACGGCGGCATCGGGGCTGTCGGTGCTGGACCTGCCGATCGCGACGGAGATGACGTTGCTGGATCACTGGGTGTCGCGGCTGACGCCGCTTCTGGCCGCGGGGGGATCGGTGCGGGTGGTGCACTGCAACGCGACGCCCGCGCCGTCGCCGCCGAGATCGGCAGGGGGGGCGGCGGTGGAGATCCTCAGGGATGTGCAGGGGTATCGCGGGCCGGCGGGGGTGGCGCGGGACGTGTGCGCGGACCTCGAGGGGGAGTCGCACGTGCTGATCGCCGAGGGGGCGCGGCACCTGGGGTGCGATCTGGGGGCGATGGCGGCGGAGCACATCAGGACGGAGGCGGACATCACGGTGGCGGCGAACCCGGACGGGTCGCCGGCGGGGGTGTACATCGCCCGGAGGGGGACGCTGGACATCGTGCCGGCGCGGGGGTTCATGGACCTGAAGGAGCAGTGGCTCAGCCGCGCGGTGGACCGGGGGATGAACGTGCGGGTGTTCGTGCTGCCGGCGCCGGGGGCGTCGCCGCTGCGGACGCGGGCGCAGTTCCTGCGGGCGTGCTTCGCGCCGCGGCGGGGGTCGCCGTCGTCGTCGTGGATGAGGCACGGGTTCACGCGCGGGGTCCTGGTGCGCGGGCGTGTGAGCAATCTCATCGCGCCGGGGGCGGAGGTGGACCCGGGCGCGCTGCTGGCCCATACCATCGCGATGCCCGGGGCCCGGGTGGAGGCGGGGGCGGTCGTCGCCCGCTCGATTCTGTGCCCCGGCGCCCGCGTCGGGCCCGGCGAGGAGGTCGTCGACGCGGTGGTCACCGCCGATGGGGCGCACCTCGACAGCGAGGAGGCCCCGACCGGCGCGAAGGAGCGGGCGCGATGACCCGGCGGCATCCGTGGCGCATCACCGACGGCCTGCTGCTCGCCGGCCTGCTGGCGCTGGCGATCCTGGCGACCCGCGGCGTGTGGGCGGAGATCTTCCGGATCGCGATCCGGGACGACGAGCAGTCGCACATCCTGCTGGCGCTGCCGATCGCGGCGTGGCTGGCGTGGGTGCGGCGGGAGCGGCTGAGGACGGTGCGGCCGCGATGGAGCATCATGGGGCCGCCGGTGGTGGCGCTGGGGTGGGGGCTGTCGTGGTTCGGGTACAGCAGCGGGGTGGAGCTGGCGATGCACGCGGGGGTGATCGCGGTGGTGCTGGGGGTGGTGCTGACGGTGGTGGGGCCGAACGTGGTGTCGAGGTTCCTGCCGGCGGCGATGGCGCTGGCGTTCCTGATCCCGGTGCCGGGGCGGGTCCGCCAGCGGATCGCGCTGCCGATGCAGGAGATCTCCGCGGCGGTGACGGAGTTCGGGCTGGACATCGTGGGGGTGCCGGTGGCGCGGGCGACGAACCTGCTGACGATCAACGGGCAGGACGTGGTGGTGGCGGAGGCGTGCAACGGCATGCGGATGGTGGCGGCGCTGGGGCTGATCACGTTCGCGTACGTCTTCAGCGTGCCGATGCGCAACAGCGTCCGGCTGCTGATCCTGGCGGCGAGCCCGCTGGTGGCGGTGGTGGTGAACGTGATCCGGCTGATCCCGACGGCGCTGCTGTACGGGTACTCGACGACGACGACGGCCGAGGCGTTCCACGACTGGAGCGGCTGGCTGGTGCTGGTGCTGGCGGTGGTGATCCTGTGGCTGATCGTGGAGGCGCTGCGGTGGATCGAGGTGCCGATCACGCCGTACGCCCTCGGGGAGGAGTAGCGTCTTGAGACCCCGACCGCTCATCCTGGCCGACCGGGCCGCGCCGGTGCTGACGGCGCTGGTGCTGTGCGCCATGATGGCGTTCGGCACGCTGGACACGCTGCGGCCGGCGGCGGCGGAGCCGTACTTCGCGCGGGTCGCCGCGGCGATCGACGCGACGCCGAACAAGATCGGCGACTTCGTCGGCGGCGACGTGCCGGTGACGCCGTCGGCGATCCAGCTGCTGCGGCCGAACCGGCTGCTGCAGCGGGGGTACATCGACCCGTGGACGGGGCGGGGGCTGACGCTGCTGGTGGTGCACTGCGGCAACGTGCGGGACATGGGGGGGCACTACCCGCCGAACTGCTACCCGGCGCACGGGTGGACGATGGAGAGCCAGGAGGAGACGGTGGTGCGGGTGGGGGGCGTGGAGGCGCCGGCGCGGCTGTACACGTTCTCGCAGCGCGAGGGGGCGGTGGAGACCCGGATGCACGTGCTGAACTTCTTCGTGCTCCCCTCGCGGGAGCCGGCGGTGGTGGGGGACATCCGCGCGGTGGACGCGGCGAGCGGGTCGCATCGGGCCGCGGGGCTGGGGGCGGGGCAGGTCCAGCTCGTCGCCTTCGACCGCTCGCTGCTGCAGGATCCGGACATCGTGGGGGAGTTCATGCGGGCGATCGAGCCCGCCGTGACCGAGATCTCGAAAGGGCCGACCAGTGAGTGAGCCAGTCGCCCAACTCCCGGCGTCGCTGACGGCGCCCGACCGAGGGCCGGGGTCATCCGACCAGACGAGCCCGCTGCTGCTGCTGCACCGGTGCCTGCGCGGGCGGTACCCCATCGCGGTGGCGCTGGGGCTGCTGCTGGCGGCGCCGTTCGCCTTCCTGGGCTACCACGCGACGACGCCGAAGTACCGCAGCACGGGGCTGGTCCGCGTCATGCCGACGCTGCCGAGCGTGGCGTACCGGATCGAGGAGAACCAGCTTCCGCCGCTGTTCGATTCGCTGGTGACGACGCAGGCGGCGATCCTCCGGTCCCGCCGGGTGCTGGACCTGGCGGTGAACGACCCCAAGCTCCGCGCGTCGGGGTGGCCGGCGGGCGTGCAGGGGGTCGCGCTGCTCGAGCGGACGCTGACGGTCACGAACGAGCGGAACTCGGAGCTGATCAAGGTCACCGTGACGCACACGGACGCGCGGCAGGCGCAGGCGGCGCTCAACGCGGTCCTGAGCGCGTTCGAGGAGATCCAGGACGAGTTCTCCGGGACCAACGCGACGCAGCGGGAGCAGAAGCTGACGTTGCTGCAGAGCCAGCTCAGCAAGGATCTGAGGGACCTGCAGGACGAGATCCTGAATCTGTCGCTGGAGCACGGGACGGCGAACCTGGACCCGATCTACCACAGCCGCGTCAACGACATCACCCGCCTGCAGGAGGAGCTGGCGGTGCTGGACCGCCAGATCGACGCGATCGAGGCGCAGCAGGCGGCCGCGACGGCGGCGTCCCCGGAGGAGGCGCTCCCCAGCGACGAGGCCCTGGCGGCCAGCGATCAGGTGCTGGGCTCGCTGCTGAAGGAGCTGGCGGGGATCGACGCGCAGATCCGCGCGATGGAGGCGGACTACGGACCGAATCACTTCGACATGATCGCGCTGCGGCGCAGCCGGGCGATCGTGCAGGACCAGGTGGACGCGCGGAAGAAGATGCTGCTGGAGGCGCGCCTGGCCGCGGGCGGGGTCGGTGCGCCCGACCCGGCCATCGCGGGGATGGGGCTGGCGCAGCTCAAGCGGCTGCGGGAGAGCACGGCCCAGCGCCTCGCGAAGGTGGACGAAGAGTTCATCCGCCTGCACCGCGCCCGGCTGACGATCAACCGGCTCAAGGACCGCGAGGCGGACCTGAAGCGTCAGCACGACGAGGTGAGCGCGCAGCTGCACAAACTGACCGTCGAGCGGCAGAACATCGCGCAGGGGCGCGTGCTGGTGGCCCAGCGCGGCGAGTTGCCCACCGGGCCGGCGCGGGACCGGCGCAAGGAGCTTGCGGCGGTGGGCGCGATGGGGGGCGTGGGGCTGGGCGTGCTGCTCGTCGCCGGCTTCGGGTTCCTGCGCTACGGCTACCGCTACATCGACGACGTGGAGCACGGCGCCCTGTCCGTGCCGCTGCTGGGGACGATCCCGGACCTGCGGCAGGGCGATCCGGAGCACGACGAGCTGGCGGCGCTGAGCGTCCACCACCTGCGCAACATGCTCGAGCAGAGCGGGCCCCCCGGGCCGCGGGCGGTGCACGCCGTCACCAGCGGGTCTTCGGGGGACGGCAAGACGAGCCTGGTGCTGGCGCTGGGGATGTCGTTCGCGGTGTCGGGGCACCGGACGCTGCTGCTGGACGCCGACCTGGTCGGCCGGCGGCTGAGCCGGCTGCTGGGGCTGTCCAAGCAGCCCGGGCTGGCGGACCTGGTGGGGAAGGCGGGGCTCAACGGCGAGGTGCACCAGACGCGGGTGCCGAACCTGTGGGCGATCCCGGCGGGCTCGAATCAGGACTTCAGCCCGGAGAAGCTCTCCACGGCGGACTTCGACCGCCTGCTGGAGCAGCTCCGGGGCCGGTTCGACCGGGTGATCATCGACACCGGCCCGATCCTGGGGAGCCTGGAAGCGAGCCTGGTCTGCCCGCTGGCGGACCGGGTGGTGCTGATCGTCTCGGCGGGGCAGAACCCGAAACTGGTGCAGGCGGCGATCCGCCGGCTGCAGCAGCTCGGGGCGGAGTGCGCCGGGATGGTCTTCAACCGGGCGCGGCGCGACGACTTCGACCGCAGCGTCAGCGCGGCGCCGATGAGCCGTTCGATCCGCTCCGTGGCGCCGCGTGAAGAAGAGGAGGAGGCCGAGCGGTACCCGGCGACCTCGCTGATCCGGGCGCTGGAGTCCGACCGGGCGGCCCGAGGGGGGCCGGCGGCGTGATCACCGGCCCCGAGGTGAGCCCGGCGCACGAGCCCGCCTCCGAGGGGGCGTCGACGCTGCGCGTCTTCGGGCTGAGCCTGCGCGAGGTGCACGACCGCGCGTGGGCCTCCAAGGGGGTGCAGGTCGTCCGCCGGGGCGCCGGGGTGGTGGAGACGCGCGGGCCGCTGCTGTACCTGCTGGTGGACGAGGCGGACCTGCTCTTCCTGGACCTGTCGGAGACGCTGCGGGAGCTGAACTGGCTCAAGCCCCGGGTGATGCGGCTGCGCGTGATCGACCGGCACGCGGACCCGTACGTGGAGAGCGTGGTGGCGGACGCGCAGGGGCGTCTGGTGGCGGTGCGGCGCGAGTACCACGCGCGGACGCGCTCGACGCGGCGGGCGCTGCTGACGCCGGAGCCGGGGCTGGCGAAGGTGTGGGCCGCGGCGCCGGGGTTCCGGCAGGCGTGGAAGGCGATCCGTGCGATCACGGGCCGGAACCGGATCGCGCCGCGCTCGATCGAGGGGCGGGTGCTGGACGCGGACGACCCGGGGCAGTTCGCCGAGGCGGAGGAGCTGCTGCTCAAGACGTGGAAGAACCCCAGCGCGCTGCTGGACGGGGTGTACCAGTTCGACGAGGGGATCTGGCTGCACGAGTCGGCGCAGATCGCGCCGGGGGTGCGGCTGATCCCGCCGCTGTGGATCGGCGCCGGGGTGCGGCTGCGGGCCGGGGACGCGGCCATCGGGCCGGCGATCATCCCGGATGCGCCGTCGGCGCGGGTGGAGCCGACGCCGATCGAGTGGAGCGAGGTCCGGCTGTGGCGGGCGCGGGTGCTGCCGCGGCTGAAGCGGCGGCGGATGCGCCGGGTGACGAAGCGCGCGTTCGACATCTGCTTCTCGCTCGCGGTGCTGGCGCTGACGGCGCCGCTGTACCCGCTGATCATGCTGGCGATCTACCTGGAGGACGGCTGGCCGCCGTTCTTCGCGCACCGGCGGCAGACCCTCGGCGGGCGGGAGTTCCCCTGCTACAAGTTCCGGACGATGTGCCGCAACGCCGAGCGGCTCAAGGCGCAGCTGGTGGCGGCGAACATCTGCGACGGCCCGCAGTTCTTCATCAAGGACGACCCTCGCCTGCTGCGCGTCGGGACGTTCCTGCGGCGGTACCAGCTGGACGAGCTGCCGCAGTTCTGGAACGTGCTGATGGGGCACATGAGCGTGGTCGGCCCCCGCCCGAGCCCGGACAAGGAGAACCAGTACTGCCCCGTGTGGCGCGAGGCGAGGCTGAGCGTCCGGCCGGGCATCACCGGCCTCTGGCAGGTCCGGCGCACCCGCGAGCCGGAGACGGATTTCCAGGAATGGATCCGCTACGACCTCGAGTACGTCCAGCACGAGAGCTGGCGGCTGGACCTGTGGATCATCTTCATGACAATCAAGCGGGTGGTGAGGGGTTGAGGAAACAGGAATCATGACGCGACGTGCTCGCAAACGCCTTGCCCTGGCGGCGATCGCCGGGACGATGATCGGTCTGGGCGCCTTCGGCGGCTACACGCTGCGGCAGACCCAGAAGCAGCGGCTGATCGAGCGGATGCTCGAGGAAGGCATGGCGGCCTACGAGTCGCACGATTATGAGTCCGCGCGCGCCGCGCTGAACCACTACGTCCGCCGCCGGCCGGGCAACGCCGCGGCGCTGCTGGCCCTGGCGGACAGCACGCGCCGGGTCCCGATGGAGAACGACGCCCACATCGGCGCGGCGGTCGCGTACGCCCGGCAGGCGGCGGAGGCCGCCGAGTCCGACGAGCAGCGGCTCGCCGCGCTGCGGATGCTGCTGGAGCTCTACGGCATCGCCGGCTACATGACCGAGCGGCTGGACACGGCGCAGCGGATCCTGAGGATCCAGCCGGACCACGCGGGCGCGATGTCGGCCCGGATCGAGTCGATGATCGTGCTGGGCCGGCGGGAGGAGGCGCTGGAGGCCGCCCGGCAGATGGCCGCGGCCCTGCCGGACAACATGTACGCGCACAGCGCCGTGGTCGGGCTGATGGAGGCGCAGGGGAGCCCCGGGCCGGAGATCCTGGCCTACACGCGCGACCTGACGGCGCGGTACCCGCAGAGCCTGCGGGCCGCCACGCTGCACGCCCGCGTGGTGCTGCGCTTCGGCTCCGACCAGGAGGCGATGGAGCTGGCGCAGCAGGCGGCGCCCCTGCCCGCCGAGAGCGTGGAGGCCGTCGCGGACTTCCTCATGCTCCTGGACGCCCTGGGGCTGGAGGAGCAGGCGACGGAGGTGCTGGCCCGCGAGATCCACAACGAGGCGTTCGGCGCGCAGGTGGCGATCCTGGCCGCGGAGCGGGCGTGGAAGTCCGGCCGAGCGCCCGACGCGAGGCTGTACATCGATCCGATCCTTGAGGGTGGGGACGACGAGGCCCTGGGGTGGGCCGCGTTCCTGGAGGCCGATGGCCACGGCGCCGCCGAGCCGGGCGCCGCGCTCGCCGCGCTGGAGGACCGCGCGACGCCCGCGGCGTCGTACTGGCGCGAGGTCGTCGCCGGCGTGACGGCGGCTCGCGGCGGGGACCCCGCGGAGGCCCGCGAGCGGTTCCGCAGCGCGCTGGCGCTGCGCCCCGAGAGCACGCTCGCCGAGTTCCTCCTCGGACGCGTCTACGAGAGCGTGGGCGACTGGGTCAGCGCGTCCGTTCGCTGGCGATCGGTCGCCTACCGCGACCCCGGCCATCGGCTGGCCCGGCTCGCCCTGGTCTCGACGCTGCTGCGCAACGGCCGCATCGACGACGCCGTGGACCAGGCGAGGCTGGCGCTGAGGGCTCGCTCGGGGCTGATGGAGGTCTACAGCGTCGCCCGCGCTTTCGTCGCGGCGATCGAGTCGGGGCGCTCAGCGGCCGGCGAGTTCGAGCGGGTCGTCGGCGTGCTGGAGGACCTTCGTGGCCGCCCGGCGACGGACCCGGTCGTCCTGCCGCTGCTCGCCCGCGCGTACCTCGGCGTCGGCCGCACGGCGGAGGCGGAGGGGGTCGTCCGCGCGATCATCGACGGCGGGATCGCCACCTCGACGGACGACGTCGTCGGCCTGGTGAGCGCCCTGCGGCGGACGTCGCCGGACCTGGCGGTCGCGCTGCTGGAATCCGCCCGACGCGCCGCCCCCGGCGACGCCAACCTGGCCTACCTCGGCGCCCTCGCCGCGGCGCAGTCGGGCCGGCCGGACGAGGGGCGCCGCGCACTGGAGGAAGCCGCCGCCGGCGCACAGGGGGAGGCGAAGGCTCTGGCCGAGCTGCAACTGGCCGTCTATCTGGACCGCGCGGGGTACCCGGAGGCGCGGGAGCGGCTGGCCGCGCTCGCCGCCGCGTCTCCGGGCGATGCGCGGATGCAGCTGGCGGTGCTGGAGTCGCAGTCGGCGTGGGAGGACGAGGCGACGGTGGCCGCGGCCATCGGGAGGCTCCGCGCCCTGGCGGGGGAGTCGTCGCCGGTGTGGAAGCTGCACGAGGCGCGGCGGATGCTCCTGTTCGAGCGGGACGCGGAGCACGCCGCGAAGGTCGTCCAGCTGCTGGCCGACCTGCTCCGCTCCGACCCGGAGAGCCCCGCGGGCATGACGCTCATGGCCGACGCCATGCTGCTGCTCGACGACCGGGCGAAGGCGATCGACTTCCTCAGCCGCGTGATGGACGCCAATCCCATCCCGGCGATGTACCCCACGCTGATCGGCCTGCTGCGCGAGAGCGGGCGCACGGACGACGTGCAGCGCCGCCTCCGCGAGTTCATGCGGCTGGGGGCGCTGCCGCTGGAACTCCGCCGCACGCGGGCCCAGCTGCTGGCCGCCAACGGGATGATCAGCGAGGCGATGCACGAGTTCGAGGCCCTCGCCGCCGACGGCAACCCCGCCGATCAACTCAACCTCGCCCGGATCTGCATGCGGCGCGGGAACCTCGCCCGCGCCGAGTCGATCCTTTCGACGCTGCTGGCCGCGCCCGAGCCGGCCGTGCCGGCGGTGCTCGCCGCGGCGGAACTCGCCGCCATGCAGGGGCAGGTCGATCGCGGCTTGCAGGTGCTCGACCGGCTCCCGGCGTCCGTCGCGCCGCACGAGCGCGACCTGCACGTCGCGGCGTACCTCGACCGCTGCGGCCGCACCGCCGAGGCCGAGGCGGCGTACCAGCGGGCCGCCGCCGGCGGCGATCCCACCGCCGCCGCCGCGCTGATCGGCTTCTACATCGCCCGCGGCCGGCACGACGACGCCGACGCGGCCCTCGCTTCCGCCCTGGCGGCGCACAAGGACCACCCCGACCTGCTCCGCCTCCGGGGCGTCGCCCGCATCGCCCGGGGCGGCGACCTGCCCGCGGGCGTCATGACCGACGTCGCCGCGCTGGTGATCGAGGAGGGGGACGAGCGCACGCGCCAGCGGTTCCTCGAGGCGATGCAGGCGTGGGAGTCCAATCCCTCGGACCGGGCGACGCTGGTCACCCGCCTGCGCCGCATCACCGAGGCCAGCCCGACTTTCTATCCGGCGTGGTACTTCCTGGTCTCCATCCTCCTCGAGGACGGCAACACGGCGCAGGCGGCGCAGGCGGCGAGGGTCGCGGCCCGGGTCCTCCCGACCGACCCGCGCGTCGCCCGCCTGGCCGTCGCGGCCCTGGCCCGCAACAACGAGTTGATCGACGCCCTCGACATGGCGCACCAGTGGCGCGAGCGGATCGTGGGCGTGACGCTCGACGCCGACGCCGCCATCGCCTACCTCAACGGCCTGCTCAACCAGCACGCCAAGGGGCTCGCGGCGCTGGAGCCCTGGCGTGACCGCATTCTCGGTGAGGCGGACGCCGCGCCGGATCGCGTGGAACTGCTGGCCACGCTGATGGCCCGGGCCGGGAGGCACGAGGAGGCCCACGCGATGCTCTGGCCGCTGGCGGAGCGCACGCCGCGCTTCGCGGGGGCGTACCTGCGGATCGCGCAGCAGATCGACGATGCGCCGGCGGTTCGGCGGCAGTGGGTCGAGCGGGTCGAGCCGCTGGTGGCCGGACGCGACGGCGCGGCGCTCGACCTTGCGCGGGCGTGGTACGCGGTCGCCACCGAGGGGGGCGAGAGCGAGACGCTGCGGCGGGTGATCGACCTGCTGGGCGACACGCCCGAGCGGCACGCCGACAAGGCGGAAGCGGCGCTGCTGCTGGCCGCCTCACACGACGCTCTGGGCAACGCGCAGGAGGCGCTGCGCTTCTACCGCGCCGCTCTGGAGTTCTCTCCGAACGAGCCGACGGCCCTGAACAACTACGCCTACCTGCTGATCAACTCCGGCGGCTCGGCGGAGGAGGCACTCCGGGCAGCCCAGCAGGCGGTGGGGCTGGCCACGCAGTGGAACCTCCCCGCGGCGTACCGGGCCAGGTTCCTGGACACCCTCGGCGTCATCCACCTGAAGATGGAGCAGTTCGAGGCCGCGGAGAAGACCTTCCGCGAGGCGATCGCGCTGGCCCCGCAGGACATCGGCTTGCTGGTCGGCGCGGCCGAGGCGCAGGCGCGCGGGGGCAACACGGAGGCGGCGATCAAGACCATCGGGCGGATCGACGCGATGATCAGCGGCGGGGCGACGGTGAGCCCGACGCTGGAGGGACGGCTGCAGGCCGTCCGGCGGCTGCTGAGCGATACGGGCATTCATCCGAACTGATGCCGACCTGCATGGCAACGGATGACCTGCTCCGCAAATCGCCATGGCGCGATCGAGGATGTTGCTTTGCATTCAAGTGATTGTGATGCAAGCAGTTATATCTTGAGTGCGCCGGCGATGCACCCCGGTCATCGCTCGCGGTGCGTCGCCACATTCTTATCGGACGTAGGCGATAACTTTGCGCACCTGATTGTTGCGACGAGGCAAATTGGGTCGTAGACTAGAGAGGCCGAGGCCATAGTCGGCACATCCCGGTGGTGGTGTGCAGAGCGGGCGTGCTGGACGCGGCATCGGGTACGATTCGTCAGGAGTGACCGCGCTGCGGCGGGTGGGCCGCCGAGATGGTCACAACGCACCGGCTCGCCGGGCGTGGAGTTCGGCGGCTGAGGCGTCGATGGTTGGGTGGCATCGACTCGTTCCGGAACGTAGAGCAAGCAGACACGCGGCGATGAGCCGCTCACCGAAAGTCGGCTGAGTCAGGGAGAGATGGCATGATCAAGGCGTCTGTGGCGGCGGCGGTTGTCGGGACGGTGCTGAGCGCGTCGTCGGCACTCGCGGGCCCGGTGTCGATCAGCGTCGGTGATCACCTCCGCTTTTCGGCTGGACCGGGGGCCAAGAACGGCCTTCCCCAGGGCGGCGAGCTGATCGTCAACATCTGCCAGACCGGTCAGATCTTCCGCACCTTCTGCCTTGAGCAGGAGGAGAGCATCTTCTTCGGCAGCCCCGGCGGGGTCTTCCCCTTCGAGGTCGTCGGGATCTCCACCGGCGCCATCTACGGCGGCAACAACCTGGACGACCCCGGGGGCGGGTTCGACCCGATCTCCAGCCGCACCGCGTTCCTCTATGAGCGCTTCGCGACCGGCACGCTGGACGGGTACACCTTCGGCCTCGACTCGGATCCCGACCGCATCCGCTCGGCCGATGCGCTGCAGAACGCGATCTGGTACCTTGAGCACGAGATCAGCGACCCGTACGCGAACATCGCCGATCAGGCCACTCGGGACCTGATCGACCACTTCCTCACCATGGACATGGGCGGTTACACCGGCATCGGCAACGTCCGCGTGCTGAACCTGGTCTTCCGCGTCCAGGGGCCCAACGGCGAGCAGATCGGGGACGTGGCCCAGGACGTTCTGGTCTTGGTCCCCCTGCCGCACGCGGCGGGCCTCGGCCTCGCCGGGCTCATCGGCGTCGTGGGGCTCACCGGCCGCCGCCGCCGCTGACACGCCGGCTGGCGTCATCCCGAACGCTTCAGGAGGCCCCCAAATGGGGGCCTCTGTTGTTTGCTGCGTGCTCCTGGAAGGGGCCTTACCGTCGTTACACACCGTTCAGACGGCGCGGGCCGCCCGCGGCTACGCTTGGCCGTGGCGTCCACGCCCCGACGCCGCGATCGAGGTGGACCGGCGGTCGCGATGTGCCGATGCAGCCGGGTCGGAGCGATCACCGACCCGCAGGGAGAGCTGCGCCGATGAAAGGGATCATCCTCGCGGGCGGACTGGGCACGCGGCTCCGCCCGTTGACGCTCGTCACCAACAAGCACCTGCTGCCGGTCTACGACCGGCCGATGATCTACTACCCGATCCAGTGCCTGCTGAACGCGGGCATCCGGGACATCCTGATCGTCACCGGCGGGGAGCACGCGGGCGACTTTCTGAAGCTGCTCAAGAACGGCAAGCACCTGGGCGTGCACCATCTGGAGTACGCCTACCAGGAGGGGGAGGGGGGGATCGCGGACGCGCTCAAACTCGCGGAGGACTTCTGCGATGGCGACAAGTTGTGCGTGGTGCTGGGGGACAACATCATCCAGAAGAACATCCGCAAGGCCGCGGGGGACTTCTTCACGCAGGCCAGCGGCGCGAAGCTGCTGCTGAAGGAGGTGCCCGACCCGGAGCGCTTCGGCGTGGTGCGCTTCGCCGACGACGGCGGCGGGGGCGGGCTGGGCCGCATCGCCGAGATCATCGAGAAGCCCGCGACACCGCCGTCGAACTACGCGGTCACGGGGATCTACTTCTACGACGCGGACGTCTTCGACATCTGCAGGGACCTCAAGCCCAGCGGGCGCGGGGAGCTGGAGATCACGGACGTCAACAACGCGTACCTGGCGCGCGGGGACCTGACGTACGACATCCTCGACGGGTGGTGGACGGACGCGGGGACGTTCGAGAGCCTGCTGCGGGCGAGCACGTACGTGGCGGAGGGGGGGGCGAACCACGTGGAGGAGGGCAGGGGCGTGACGGCCTCGCTCTTCGCGGGGCGGTGAGCCCGGGGAGGACGGCGGAGGAGCGGACGTGAACCCCAAGTTCCCGCGCATCATGCAGGCGGAGCCCGCGGCGGCGCTGGAGGCCGCGAGGGAGACCCGCGAGCCGATCTTCATCCCCCAGACGCTGTACTGCGACGACCGGGGGTGGTCGCTGATGAACCAGCTCCAGGGCGTGATGACGCCCGAGGGGCAGGTCAACTACTCCGTGCAGTACCCCGGCGTGATCAAGGCCTGGCACCGCCACGCGAAGCAGACCGACTTCTGGATCTGCCTGATGGGGCACATCAAGGTCGGCGTCTACCGCGAGGAGGACGGCGCGGCGTGGTGCGCGGTCATCGGGGAGAAGCGGCCGGGGGTCATGGTCATCCCGCCGCCGCTGTGGCACGGGGCGGCGACGGTGGGGCACGAGCCGGCGGGGCTGTTCTACTACGTCACGCACCGCTACGACGCCGCGAACCCGGACGAGCAGCGCCGCGCGTACGACAGCGTCCAGGGCTTCCCGTGGCAGAGCCAGCACCGCTGACGATGCAGTGGGACCCGGTCCAGTTCGCCAGGAGTCTGACCGCGCCGGCGCTCGTTCTCGGCGCGGGGGGGATGCTCGGCCGCGCGTGGCTCGACCTGCTGGAGAGCGCGGGCGTCAAGCACCACGGCGCGGGCAGGTCGGAGATCGACATCACCCGCGACGAGAGCGTTCGGGCCATCGCCAACGGGCCGTGGCGGACGGTGATCAACTGCGCCGCCTGGACGGACGTGGACGGGGCGGAGGCGAACGAGGCGGCGGCGGAGGAGGTCAACGGCCGGGGCGTGGCGCGTCTGGCGGCCGCCTGCCGCGGGCGGCGGGGCTCGCCCGCGCTGCTGGTGCACTACAGCACGGACTACGTGTTCTCGGGGGAGGCCGAGAGGCCGTACGCCGTGGACGAGCCCCGCCGGCCGCTGAACGCCTACGGGCGGAGCAAGGCCGCGGGGGAGGAGGCGCTGGAGGCCTCGGGTGCGGAGCACCTGCTGGTGCGCACGAGCTGGCTGTACGCCCCGTGGGGGAAGAACTTCGTGCGGACGATCGCCGGGCTGGCGCGGCAGCGCGAGGTGCTGCGCGTCGTCAACGACCAGCGGGGCCGGCCGACCTCGGCGGAGCACCTCGCCCGCGCGACGGCGGCGCTGCTCGCGGCGGGGGAGCGGGGGACGCGACACGTCACCGACGGGGGCGAGTGCACCTGGTTCGAGTTCGCCGCGGAGGTCGTGCGGCTGACCGGGGCGAACTGCCGCGTCGAGCCGTGCACCACCGCGGAGTTTCCGCGGCCGGCGCGGCGGCCGGCGTACAGCGTGCTGGACCTCTCGCGGACCGAGGCGGCGATCGGCCCGATGCCGCCCTGGCGCGACAACCTCGCCGGCGTGGTGAGCCGGCTGGAGCCGTAGAAGTCGAACCGGCCTGCAAGACGGAGAACCGCGGCGTGTTCAACCACATCCTCGTCACCGGCGGCGCCGGCTTCATCGGGTCGAACTTCATCCGCTTCGTGCTCGCCAATCGCCCGGCCGTGCGCATCACCAACCTCGACGTGCTGTCGTATTCGGGGAACCTGGAGAACCTCGCCGACGTCGAGGGGGACCCCCGCTACCGCTTCGTCCGCGGGGACATCTGCGACGCGGAGGCGGTGGGGCCGCTGGTGGCCGAGTGCGACGCGGTGGTGCACTTCGCGGCCGAGAGCCACGTGGACCGCTCGATCATGGACTCTCGTCCGTTCATCACGACCAACGTGATGGGGACGCAGGTGCTGCTCGACGCGGTGCGGAAGGCCAAGGCGGCGGGGAAGGAGCGGCGCTTCGTGCACGTGAGTACGGACGAGGTGTACGGCTCGCTCCCGCTGGAGCGGCCGGACCTGAAGTTCACGGAGCAGACGCCGCTGCGGGCCAACAGCCCGTACGCCGCGAGCAAGGCGGCGAGCGACCTGCTCGTGCGGGCGTACCACCACACCTTCGGGCTGGACGTGCTGACGACGCGGTGCTCGAACAACTTCGGGCCGTACCAGTTCCCGGAGAAGGTGATCCCGCTGTTCGTGACCAACCTGATCGACGGCGAGAAGGTCCCGCTGTACGGCGACGGCAAGAACGTGCGCGACTGGCTGCACGTGGACGACCACTGCGAGGCGATCCTGACGGTCCTGGAGCGCGGCAGGTCCGGCGAGGTCTACAACATCGGCGGGAACAACGAGCGGTCGAACCTGGAACTGACGCGCATGATCCTGAAGATCATGGGCAAGGGGGAGGAGATGATCCGCCCCGTCCCCGACCGCCCCGGCCACGACCGGCGCTACGCGATCGACGCGAGCAAGATCGAGCGGGAACTGGGGTGGAGGCCGACGCGTTCCGCCTGGCCGGAGGCGCTCGAGAGGACCGTCCGCTGGTACGTCGAGAACCCGACCTGGTGGCGGCGGGTGCGCAGCGGCGAGTACCGCGAGTACTACGCGAAGCAGTACGGCTGAGGCCGCGGGCTACGGGAGCCGGGAGAGGTAGACGTACACGCCGCTCACGGCCGCGACGATGATGTCGTTCACGCCGTCGCCGTCGAGGTCTCCCGCGGCAAGTCGCGAGGCCTTCTCCACGAACCACGTCTGCGTCCCGAGGGTCACCTCCGCGGGGGCGGCGAAGCCGCCGTCGGCCTCACGGCGCAGCACGGTCAGGCCGTGGCCCCAGCGCGTCGCGACGGCGAGGTCCGGCAGGCCGTCGGGGTCAACGTCGGTGGCGACGACGGCGAGGGGGACGATGCCGGTGTTCAGGGCCGATCGCTCGAACGAGCCGTCCTCGCGCCGGCGGAGGACGACCGCCTCGTCTCTGGACGCGCTGGCCGCGGCGAGGTCGAACCGCCCGTCGCCGTCGAGGTCCGCCGCGGCCAGGCCCAGCGCCTCGGGGACGTCGGCGATCCGCGCGGGCTCGTCGATGGCCCACGCCTCGCCGTCGCGCCGGCCCGCCACCAGCCACACGGCCCCGCCCGTGCGGTCGCACAGGGCGATGTCCGGCACGCCGTCGCCGGTGAGGTCCGCCGCGGCGATGCCGTGCGGCTCGTCGCCGACGGGCGTCCAGGGCGTTGCGGCCGGGAGGCCGTTCCACCGAACAAGGGCGATCCCCGCGGGAGCGGGACAGGAGACGGCGATGATCCCCTCGCCAGGGACCGTCGCGAGGGCGACGCCGGGGGCGGGGAGGTCGATGATCGAGACGCCGCCGGCGGAGCCGGTCACCGCGAGCGACGGGAGCCCGGCGAGCGTCGCGGCGATGCGCTGCGGGGAGCCGGGCGACGGCTCTTCGGCGACGATCGCGAGCGCCGGCGCGGGGAGGTCGATGGTGCTCGGCGAGTCCCACTGCGCTGCGCGGTAGATGAGCAGCGAGGGCCGGCCGAGCGGGGCCACCAAGAGTTCGTTGACGCCGTCGCCATCAAGATCGGCGACGCCGACGGTCGCGATCGCCTCGCCGGGCAGGAGCACCCGCGGCGGGGACTCGAGCCATGCGGGGAGCGCGGGATACGGGCGCAGCGTCGGCACCGGCGCGGGCGTGCCGTCGGGCATCGGGGGGCGGTAGGCCTCCAGGAGCCAGTGGGTGCGGTTCTTGTAGTAGTCGCGGATGCGGCGGCCGGCGGCGCTGTCGAGTTCGCGGGCCCAGACGACGGGGGAGGCGTCGATATCGGCCGCGTTGTAGATCCACTCCTCGTGCGGCGTGTACTCGCGGCCGTGCCGGAGCAGCACGAGGTGCTTGCCGCCGCGGGCGGTGAGATCGGCGATCATCCGCGCGCGGGCGTGCGACCAGTCGTCGTTGGGGTAGACGATCGGCGCCGCGATGAGAAGGGCGGCGGTGGTGGCGCCGTGGGCGATGGTGACCGCGGCGGCGAGGCGGCCGGCGCGGCCCCCGGCGAGGGCGAGCCGGCGCAGGCCGAGCACGGCCAGCAGCAGGAGCAGCGGCGCGACCGGCGCGACGTAGTGGGGGTTGAACCAGACGCACAGGAACGACGCCGCGATGGTGATCGCTGCGGCGATGGGGATGAAGGACGACCATCCGCGGCCGGGCACGGGCTCGGCCTCCTCGTCGGGGACTTGGCCCGTCCGCCTGCGCACGAGCCCCACGAGCGCGAGCCCCAGCGCGGGGCCGAAGTAGAACCCGCCGAGTTGGATGGCCTTGTGCAGCAGTTTCCGCGAGATGCCGTAGGCCGTCTGCTGGTCGAGCGCGATGCCGCGCTCCCATCCCTCGTAGAAGTCGCGGAGTTTCCGCTCGGGGTGCTCGGGGCCGGGGGGGAGGTCCTGCCAGAGGAACATCGGCGTGGCGCCGTAGGTGCGGGTGTGGAGCTGGTAGGGGAGGGTGAACGGGTCGCCGGTGACGCGGTGGTTGTAGGTCGTCATCGCCGCGGCGGTGAGCAGGAGGATCGCGCCGGCGGGGACGATCACGCGGGCGAAGGCGTCGGCGAGCGTCGGCCGTCGCGGGCCCAGGAGGTACCACGCCATCACCGCCGCGGCGGGGAGGCCGGCGACGAACCCCTCGTACGGGCGGGAGTTGGCCAGCACGGCGAGGCCGAGGCCCATGAGCAGTGCGTGCCCCGGCTGGGGACGCGCTCCCGCAGCGCCGCCGGCGATGCGCCGCACGGAGCCGTAGAGGAGCGCGCCGCCGAGCATCGCCATCTGCCCGCCCCAGCCGCTGTGCCCCCACCACGCGAGGATCCACGGGTGCGACGCGACGAGCAGACCGCCGAGGAGGGCCCACCGCGCCGGGAGGAAGGCGTAGAACATCCAGCAGACCGCCGCGCACGCCGCGGCCAGGCCGAGCCAGGCTCCCGGCAGCGGATCGCCCGTCAGCAGGTTCCCTGCCGCGAGGCTCAGGCCCTGCATCGGCGGGTATTTCGACGCGTACGTCGGCCGCTGGAGGACGTGCTCGGTCTCGAAGTGCTGCCAGAGCGGGTGTGACGGGTTGGCCAGGCGGCCCGCGGCGAAGGTCTCGCCGGCGAGGCGGTAGCTGAACTCATCCTGAATCCGCGGCACGGGCCAGTGGACCAGCGCGAGCAGGGCGCTGAGGGCGAAGGCGACGGCGAAGACCAGGGCGATCGCTGCTCGCGGTCGTTGAGCGAGGCGAGACAGCCACGCGGGGCACCCGCCGGGGTTCGCGTGCCGCGGGCGGCGCAGGAGGAGCCACGCGGCGGCGAGCGCGACCACCTGGAAGCCGGTCAGGACCAGGAGCAGCGTTGCGAGTGGGTCGTGCTCGAACATGCGGGGGCGTGGGGAGTGGGGGGGAGCGGGAGGAGGGGGCTAGCGACGGCGGATGGTCAGGATCCCCACGAAGAGGCTGCTCAGCAGGGCCTGGAAGCCCAGGGCGGTGAGCGTGACGCCGGGGATGACCCAGCGCATGGTGCGCTGGTAGTCCAGCGGGCCGAAGTCGGCGGACCACCACTGCCAGACCGCGGTGGCGACCATCGTCAGGCCGATGAGGAGCACGCCGAGGCTGACGAGCAGGCCGCGCTCGAGGGTCACCAGCGGCAGGAGCCTCGCGGCCGGCGCCGATCGCGGCACGAGCCCCTCGGAGCGGGCGAAGGTCTGCGTCAGGACCGCGAAGGCGACGGCCTGGAAGCCGACCATCACGGCCGCGGCGGCGACCAGCAGCGTGTGCACGTCGAGCGTGACGCCGGCGACGGTCCGCGGCGCGGGGGCGAGCCACGCTCCCAGGGCGAGGCCCACGGCCAGCAGCGCCAGGCCGGGGTAGAAGAACAGGTGCCGCGGCGAGTAGAGGAGCATGAACCGCAGGTGCCGCCATCCGTCGCGCCAGCGGCGCAGGTGCGGCGGGCGGCCGCGGCCGTCGGGGGCGAGGGTCGTGGGGACCTCGGTGATGCGCATGTTCAGCAGCGACGCCTTGACGAGCATCTCGCTGGCGAACTCCATGCCGGTGGTGCGGAGGTCCATCCTCTCGGCGGCGGCGCGGGAGAAGCCGCGCAGGCCGCAGTGGAAGTCGCCGCAGGAGGTCTTGAAGAGGAACCGGCCGATGGCGGAGAGGACGGGGTTGCCGAGGTAGCGGTTGAGTTTGGGCATCGCGCCGGGCTGGATGCCGCCGGCGAAGCGGTTGCCCATGACCAGGTCGTACCCCTCGCGGAGTTTCTCGATGAAGGGCATGAGCGAGGTGAAGTCGTAGCTGTCGTCGGCGTCGCCCATGATGACGTAGCGGCCGCGGGCGGCGGCGATGCCGCCGGCGAGGGCCGCGCCGTAGCCCCGGACGGGGACGTCCACCACGCGGGCGCCGAGCGAGCGGGCGATCTCCTGCGACCCGTCGGTGCTCCCGTTGTCGGCGACGATGATCTCCGCGGCGACGCCGTGGCGGGCGAGGCAGTTGCGGGCCTTCTCGATGCAGGCCGGGAGGGTCCTGGCCTCGTTGAGGCAGGGCATGACCACGGAGACCTCGGGGGGGGCCTCGACGCTGGGTGCGGCGGCTGCCAGCCCGCGTCCGATCGCCGCCGCGGCGTTGGGGTTGACGTGCACCTGCACCGCGCTGTGGAGGCGTGGGGAGGCGGGGGGGGAAGTAGCGTGGTCCATCGGGGTCCCTCGTCCGGCGGCGAGAGGGCGGGCCGGGCCGGCGGGGGCAGTATAAGACGGAGTGAGTCCCGGGTGCCGGGCCATTTCTGGGGGAACCGCCGCAGTCAACGCCGCTCCTTGGGGCGTCGGGTTCGACGTTCGTGCCGTCGAGGGCGGCAATAGCCTCTTGCGGGATGAAGACCGTGGCGACGCGAGCCTGCCGCCGCATGACCACGGCGGGGCGGCCGCTGCGGCGTTACGCGGACGTTCGTCAGGCCTGATCCGGCGATAGCGCCGCCATGACCGGGAGCAACGGCGGTCCGCAGGACGGAGGAGCCGTCCGGGCGGCGGGCTTCCCCGGCGCCGGTGCGACAGGTCGCGGGTGCGGCGATCACCCTCCGGGGCGCGGCCGTACTGTACACGTTCGCCCGGCGGGGCTGCGTGGTCCGAGCCGGCGAGGGGACGCCGTGGAAACCGATCGGCACGCCATCTTGAAGCGTCTTGGCGCGATCTTCCTCCGCGGGCAGGGGTGCCGCGCTGTGGCGACGGAGGTGCGGGTGCCGGCCTCGCGGTACCGTGCGGACGTGGCGGGGTACCTCGATCGGCTTCCGACGCGCCCCCGCGCACGGCAGGGAGGGGAGCCGCCCGCGCCCCCGGGGCCGCTGGTGCGCGAGGCGCGGCCGAAGACGGCGATCATCGAGTGCAAGCAGTCGCGGTCCGACTTCCTGCGCGACGTCGCGGACACGCAGCGGCTGCTCCGCGAGCGGGAGCGGCTGGAGGCGCACCGGATCGAACTCGAGGAGCACCGGATCAAGCCGCATGAGCCGGAGTTGCGCCGGACAGGGAACTACCTCTTCGGCGAGTTGGAGGAGTGGGACTTCACCTCCAGCCGGCTGGCGACGTACCGGCGGGTGCTCGCGGAACTGCGGAGCATCGACGCGCAGCTCTACGGGCAGACGAAGTTCTGGCTGATGGCCCGGTACCGCGTGGCGGACTACCTGTTCCTCATCGCGCCGGCGGGGATGCTGCGTCGGCGGGAGTTGCCCGTGGGGTGGGGGCTGCTGGAGTGCCCGCGGGCGTGGCTGGCGAAGGCGGAGCGGTCTCCCGCGGCGGCGTGGCAGGAGCCGGTGACGATCCACGTCGCCTGCCCCGGTGTCGAGCGGCAGAGCAAGCCGGAGTTCCAGGCTCGCCTGCTGGGGAACATCGCCGCGGCTGCCACACGGGCGTGGCTCAGCGCGACGGCTCCGTCGCCTCCTCCGCCCCCGTCGAGCCCGCCGTCGTCGCGGGCGAAGCGTGAGGGGCGGCCGCGGGGCGGGGACGCCGGGGCGGAGGCGACGCCGTGGCTGTTCTAGAGGGGCGGGAGGTCTGATAGCGGCGGTCGCTTATTGGACGCCCGCGCGTCTGCGACGGCTGCGCCGCCGGCGCGGATGCCGCGGCCGCGGCGGAGAATGCTTGTCTTGAGTCTGGCGGGCGTCGCGACGATGCACCGATACCGGCGGCTTCTGGCCGCCCGGGCATGCACCCTGAAGTGCGCGGGCGCAGCCCTCGCCCTGACCGCAGGACCCGAAATGAGCAATCCAAAGACCATCCTTGTCGTGGACGACGAGATGCACATCTCGCACGTGGTTTCGTTGAAGATGCAACAGGCGGGGATGCGCGTGCTGACGGCGTGCGACGGCGAGGAGGCGTACGAGGTCGCCTGCCGCGAGTTGCCGGACCTGGTGGTGACGGATTATCAGATGCCGGTCATGACGGGCCTGGAGCTGAGTTGGAGGCTGCGGGAGACCGCGGAGACGGCGGAGATCCCGGTGCTGATGGTGACGGCGCGGGGGCACCTGCTGACGGAGGAGGACCTGGCGAGGACGAGCATCAAGGCCGTGATGTCCAAGCCGTTCAGCCCGAGGCACCTGCTGGAGAAGGTGCGGGAGCTTCTTGCCGACGCGGAGGTCCGGCTGCGGGCCGCCGGGGGCCCGGATGCGGGCCGGGTGGCCGCGTGACCGTCGGCGCCTCGCACGCGACGCGGGCGCCGGCGAGCGCTTCCGCGGAGGCGCTGCTGGCTCGCTGCGCGGAACTGGGGCTGCCGGTGTGGCTCTTCGACGGGGCGGGGCGGGCGGTCGCCGAGCCGACGCGGCTGGGGCCGGGGGGGCGGTGGCTGACGTCCGACCTGGTGCGGCGGATGGTCGCCGATGCGGTGGCGGAGACGCTGGAGGACCCGTCGCGGCTGGAATCGCCCCGGCTGGCGGAGTTGTTCCCCGGGTGCCGGGTCGTGATCATCGGGCAGCACCAGGGGCGGCGGGTGTCGGGGGTGGTGGCGGCGATGATGCTGTCGCCCGGGGCGCTGCGGGACGCGGCCTTCGCGCGGGCGTGCGTCGGCACCGGGATGAGCGAGGATCAGGCGAGGGGGGAGTTGTCGGCGGCGGCGACGTTCGGCGAGGCGGAGGCCGGGCGGCTGGGCGCGATGCTCGGCTGGATGAGCGAGGACCTGGAGCGGACCGAGCGGGGAAACCGCTCGGTCCAGGAGTTCGGCGTCCAGCTCACGGAGATGTACGAGGAGATCGGGCTGCTCTACCGGCTTGGGCGGTCGATGAACCACCTGACGACGCCGGAGCAGTTCGTCTCGATTACGTGCGAGGAGCTGTTCCAGACGCTCCCGTTCGGGTGGATCGCGATCAAGTTCGGTCGGATGGCGCAGGTGGTGCCGGCGCTGGCGGGGTCGCTGGTGGTGGCGGGTTCGCTGCCGTGCGAGAGGCGGCGGTTTGACGCGGCGGCGCACGCGCTGCTGGATCGGCTCACGACGGACCGGTGGAGTCTGCTCGCTTCGGCGGACGGGGCGGAGGTCGTCTCGTGCGTGGGGGGGCCGGTGCTGGCGCACCCGATCTCGCGCGACGGGATGGTGGTGGGGGCGCTGCTGGCGGGGAACAAGCGAGGGCCGGACCCGGAGATCAGCAGTTTCGAGACGCAGCTGCTCGACGCGGCGAGCGGCTACCTCAGCGTCTTCGCGGAGAACGCCGGGCTTTATGCCGACCAGCACGCGCTGTTCATGGGGACGCTCCAGGCGCTCACGGCGGCGATCGACGCGAAGGACCGCTACACCTGCGGTCACTCGGAGCGCGTGGCGCACCTGGCGTCGGAGCTGGGGCTGGCGCTGGGGCTGGACTCGGCCGCAGCGGAGCGGATCCGCATCTCCGGCCTGCTGCACGACGTCGGCAAGATCGGCGTCCCCGAGGCGGTGCTGACCAAGCCGGGGCGGCTGACCGACGAGGAGTTCGCCCTGGTGCGGCTGCACCCGACGATCGGGCACCGGATCCTCAAGGACATCCCGCAGCTCCAGGACGTCCTGCCGGGCGTGCTGCACCACCACGAGCGGTGGGATGGGGCGGGGTATCCGGCGAACCTCGCGGGCGAGCAGATCCCGATGATCGCGCGGATCCTGGCGGTGGCGGACGCGTTCGACGCGATGAGTTCGACGCGGTCGTACCGGTCGGCGATGCCGCGGGAGCGGGTGCTGGCGGAGATCGCCCGCGCCGGGGGCAGCCAGCTCGACCCGGAACTGACCAGCGCGTTCCTGAAGCTGGACCTGGGGGGGTACGACGAGCTGGTGTCGCGTCACCGGCGGATGCTGCGGCTCGCGGCGTGACGCGGTCGTGCGCTGTGGGGGCGGCGGCAGTTGCCGGGACCGGATCGGCGCGGCGGTTCAGGGGAGCGCGGGTTCCCAGCGCCAGGTGCCGTGGACCGGACCCATGCGGTCGGCGGACGCGGTGTATCCCTCCGGCGCGTTGGTCAGCAGCGTCGGGTCGTAGATGATGGTCGCGTTGTCGCTGGCGTTGATGACGCCTTCGCTCACCAGCGCGCCGTAGATCTTGGTGGAGTCTTCAACGGTGGTGGTGGCGCCCCCGGTGATGTGGATGACGCCGCGGAGTTCCGCGGGGTAGGAGGTGTTGTAGTCGTTGTCCGCGAGCCCGTTGTAGGGGGTGTGCGGCGGGTTGAGGTTCTCGCCGATGGTGGACTCGTTGAGGGCGGCGGCGCCGTTGCGGAAGCGGACGGCGGTCGCGCCGGCGGCGCGGACGACGAGCATGGGGGCGCGAGGGGAGGCGGGGGCCCAGTTGACCGAGTTGCCGATCTCGAGTTCGGCGCCGAAGCCGAGGTTCACGACGAGCGTGCCGACGATCCGACATTCCCGGATCCGGAGCCGGCCGTTGTTGGGGACGCTGATGAAGTAGATTCCGTCGGGGTCGGTCGGGCCCAAGGGGTTCTGCGCGGGGCTGAGCAGGACGCGTTTGATGTCGCCGCCGGTGGCGCCGAAGGAGATCGGCACGGCGGAGGCGGCGTAGAAGTCGTACGTGCTCGAAGAGGGCATCTGCTTCGGGAGGTCGAGGAGGGTGAAGCCGCCGGAGATCACGCCGAGGGGCGTGACGAGCGGCGACTCGACGCGTCCGTTGACCTTAGCAAACAGCGCGACGACGGCCGCGATGCCGGACCCGGCCGGGGCGCCGGAGAAGGTGGTCGTGCCGCTGAGATTGATCGTCGAGGCCGAGTAGGCCGCCATGCGCAGGGCCTCGACGGCCGGCCCCGTTTCGCCGACGGGCGCGATGACGGTGCTCAGGCACCTGCGGGCGCGACCGACGGCGCCGATCCCGTAGACGCGGACGGGGCCGAGCAGGCCGAGGGCCAGGTCGTCGTCCGACTCATCGACGATGCGGTACGACATGCGGCCGCGGCCGACGGGGACCGGGTTCGTCGTGGCGCCGCTGACGACCTTGCTGCGCCAGGCCGGGTCCGAGTTGATCCGGGCGATGGCGGCGTCGATCGCGGAGGCGGCGAGCACGGAGGCCTCGCTCCAGTCGCGGCTGTCGGCGGCCGACCGCGTGCCGAGGCGGGCGACGGCGATCGCGCCCGCGCCGATCACCACCGTCATCGCCGTCAGCCCGAGGACGAAGACGTAGATCGACCCGCGGCGGCGGCCGGGGGGAGTGGGGGGGGCGGCGGTGATTGCGGGAACCGGGGCCATCACGGGCGTCCTCGCTGTGGTGGGGGCGCCGGCTACGGGGCCGGACGGTTGAGCAGGGCGGTGCCGGAGGAGACCGCGCCGCCGTCCTCGCCGACCGCGATCGTCACGCCGGCCCAGGTGACGTGGCTGGCGCCGGGAGAGATGGGGACATCGTGCATGCCGTCGCGGCTGCGCAGGGCGACCATGGTCGTCTCGACCCCGCCGGGGCTCCGGGCGGTGACGGTGATCCGCTTCAGGCCGGTGTCCGAGGGGCCGCCGACGACGGCGAGGGTGCTGGGCTGGACACGCTCGACGGTGACGTGCCGGCGCCACCCCGTGGCGCCGGGGATGGGCGTGCCGTCCTTGAGCCTCGGCGGGGATTCCACCAGCCCGTGGTAGTCGTCCACCGTGCTCCAGCCAGCACGCGAGGTGCTCGAGACTTCCGTGCTCTTGCCGCCGTTGGCCGTCTTCTCGGCGTCCTCGGAGGCCGCGTAGCGGCACTGGACGATCTCGTCGATGAGCGCCCGGGCCAGCAGGTCTCCCTGGCGCATGAGGGCGTGGGAGCGCCGGGCGCTCACCGCGGCCCCGGCCGTCTGCAGGGCCGAGACCATCAGCACGCCGACGATGAGGCTCGCCACCACGGCCTCGGTCAGGCTGAAACTGCGGCGGGGTCCGGGATGTCGCCAGGCGGGGGGCATGCTCGGCTCACGGCTCGGACTGCACGATGTACGCCAGGGAGAACAGTCGCACGTCCGGCAGGAACTCCGCGTCCTTATGCGCGTTGAACTCGCGGACCACCGGGTCGCCGGCGACGCCGCTCCATGCGTACCGGATGGTCTCGGGCAGGCCGTCCCCCGTGCGGTCGGGGACGGTGAAAGAGACGGAGGTTTCGGTTCGCTCCGTGAATGTGATGGCGACGGCGAGGTCGGCGAGGATCAGGTCCGCGGCCTCCGCGGCACGGACCGTCTTGCCGGCCGGGTTGATCCGGTCGTCGATCGCCCGGAGCGACAGCGTCATCACGGAGGTCATCGCGCCGACCAGGACGGCGACGATCGCCAGCGACAGCACCATCTCCACGAGCGTGAAAGCCGTGGGGGTGGAGAAGGGGCGGCGGCTTGTCCGGATCGGCGGCCGCATGGACGGGGTCCTCCGGTCGGGGCCCGCTCCCGGTCGCCCGGATGGGCCCCTCAGTTGATATCGGTCTTCCCGGAGGCGGCTTTGAGGCGGATCGTCCGCCCTTGCGCGCCGATGCGGATCGTGATCTGCCCTTCGTTGTCGGGGAGGCCGAAGGCGTTGAAGGTGACCTGGGGGTCGCCGTTGAAACTGGCGGTCAGGGCATGGATGCGGAAGGGTTCGTCGGCGAGGAGGACGCGGTAACTGCCGTTGCCGCGGAGCGACGCCTCGCCGGTGATGGTGTAGGCGACGGCGACGTGAGAGAAGGAGACGGTGCGGGAGGAACTGGTGGTCCGCGCGGCGGTGGCGGTCCGCTCCAGGTCGGCGGCGATGCGCCGGGCCGCGGCGTCGAGCCGGTAGTGGATCACGGAGGCGTGGTAGCGGGGGACGGCGATCGAGGCGGCGACGCCGGCGACGGCGAGGACGATGAGGAGTTCGACAAGGCTGAAGGCGGCAGGGGATCGGCGGGCGGCCGCTCGCCTCGTTCGTGTTGGCGCGGTGCTCCCCGTGGTCATGACGGGCTCCGGGGGGATGCGTCCGGCCCTGAACGTCCACCACCCTCCCGGCGGATGGCCGGGAGGGTGGCGAGGACTCCGTGCCGCGGCGTGTCGGCGGCCGGCGCGTGCGGGGGAAGGTCATCAATAGTCGCTGTACGCGACGTTGTTGTCGTCCTTCTCGAGCGGGGTGGTGTTGGCGCGGATGCTGCCGGTCGCCTCGTCGTAGATCCAGCCGACGCCGGGGCCGGCGGCGGCGGCGATGCCGCGCGAGCCCTTGGCGGCGCCGACGGGCAGCGCGGGGATCTCCTTGACGTAGGGGCCGAAGATGTGCGGGGTGCCCTTGGTCGGTGCGGTGGTGCCGTCGAGGGCGCTGTACAGCGTGAGCTGCTCGGCGATGGTGTCCACTTTGGGGAAGGTGTTGTCGTGCTCGGCGGCGTAGAGTTCGATGGCCCGGCGGAGGACGGCGAGATTGCCGCGGAGGGCGTTGTCGGCCGCCGCCTGGCTGCCGCGGCTGAGCTTCGGGATCGCGATCGCCCCGATGATGCCGATGATCACGACGACGATGATGAGTTCGACGAGGCTGAAACCGCGACGAATCTGGACAGGTGCAACGTTCATGCTTGACGCTCCATAGCCGTGTGCCCTCGTGGCCAGCCGGAGTTGGATTGACCGCTCACGGCTATCGACGCGTGCGACCGCGATCCTGAGGATCACCCCCCTGTTTCGGCAATATTGCGGGCGTCCATGCCCAGTTTGACGGTGTGACCGTTAAAGTTGAACACCGCCCAGCGCCCGGCCGCGCCCACGTGCGTTCCGGTCAGGGTGAACCGCTCGGTCCTGCCGTTGACGCTGACCTCAAGGTCATCGCCGATCTCCAGCCGCCTGGTGCCGACGATCGCGACGTTGCCGTGTGGGCCGTTCATCACGGCCCGGAGCGTGTGGGTCTTGCGGAAGGCCTCGATCACCGCCTCGTGATCGTCCGCCTCCTGAGTCTCGGGGCCCTTGCTGACGCCCTCGAGCCAGAAGGCGTTGCGGACCTTCGAGACGTCCAGGCCCTGCTCCTGCTCGAGCGCCTTGAGCCGGTCGGCGAGGAGGGTGGTGGCGTCGGGCTCGGGCTCGAAACTCGGGGCCTGGAGCGTGGCGGCGATGTTGGGAGAGGCCGCGGGGGCCGCCTCGGCCGCGACGGGTCCGAGGGCGCCCCCGCTGAAGACGACGCGGTCCACGGCGAGCGCACAGAGCGACACGCCCAGGGCCGCGATGAACAGCTTGCGGTCTTTGGTGCCTGCCATGGCTCCAACAGACGATTCATCGCCGCGGGAGGCAAGCCGCGGCGCGGCGGACCTGCTACGGCCGCTTCACCGAAGGCAGCACATACCACACAAGCTCTACGATCAGCATCGGGGAGGCGTGCGGGTCGGCGGGGGCGCCCGAGAGGCGCAGGGCGCTGATGCCCAGGTCCGGGTACTCCGCGAGCTGGTTCAGGAACTGGGCGCATCGCGCGAAGTCGCCCCGGGCGTGGATCCGCACGGGCATGGTCCCGTAACGCGGGCCGAAGGTGGCCTGGCCGGGGTGGACCTCATCGACGATCAGGCCCGACTCGGCCGCGAGGGAGGTGATCGCCGCGAGCCGCTCGTTCTGGTATGAGATGGGGTGGAGCCGGCGCGCGGAGCGGTCGAGTTCCGCCAGCAGGGCGTCGCGCTCGCGCCGGAGCATGGCGATCGTCGCGCCCAGTTCGAGCGAGTCGCTCCGCTCGCTCTCCACCTGCTGGAGGAGCGCGGCCCGCGCCTGCTTGGCGCGCATCATGGGCTCCAGCCCGCCGAAGTACGCGGCGCCCGTCATGGCCGCGAGCACCAGCGCTGCGGTCAGGTCCGTTCGTCGCAGCGCCCGCCTGGCGTCGCTCATCGCTCCTCCTTCCTGGCGCCGAGTTTCCCGCGGAGGCGGAAGGCGGTCAGGTCGTCGGCCCCGCTCCCTTCACGCCGGGTCTCCAGCAGCTCGATCAGCTCGAACAGGCCCGTGGCCTCCAGCCGTCGCACCACGCCGGTGACCGCGACCTGAGAACGGGCGATCCCGCCCAGCCGCAGGGAGTAGTACCGGGTCGGCTCCGGCGGCGGCTGGGCCGCGGCCTTCTGGCCGGCGCCTTTGCCGGTCTGGGCCGGAGGCGCGGGGGGGGCCACGGTCTCCTGCGTCAGTTCCACCTCGCGCAGCGCCGCTTCGGGGCCGAGGGCTTGAGCCACCAGCGCCAGCAGCACGCTCCAGTCCGGCTGGTTGCCCACAGCGCGGTTGGCCGCGAGTTCGCGCTGCTTCTGCGAGATCTCCTGCGAGAGGAGGGCGAACTGCCGCCGCTGCGCCTCGTTCTCGGCGGCGATCGCGGCGAGGGTGGTCGCGGGGGTCGCCTGGTCGCGCGGCCACGCCGCGGCCGCGCCGGCGAGCGTCCCGGCGAGCAGCACCGCGTACGCGGTCCCCACCCCCACCCAGGCGCGCACGCGCCTCCGACGCATGTGCAGCTCGCGACGCGGGCTCGGGATCAGGTCCACACCGTCCACGGCGTTCCTCCTTCAGCGCAGGGCCAGTCCGAGGGCCGTCATCAGTTCCGCTCCCGTCCGGCTCGGATCGACGGGCTCGCCGGGCCACCAGGCGTCGGCGCCTGCGAGCGGCAGATCCCGCGGCGCCGTCACTCGCACCTCGGTCCCCAGGCCGTGGGTGAGCATCCCCGCCAGCCCGGGCATCGCCGCCCCTTCGCCGCAGAGGAGCACGGCGTCAACCTGAGGCTGGGCGTACCAGTGGGAGGCGTAGGAGAGCGAGAGGCCCAGTTCGTGCGTCAGACGCGAGGCGTGCTCGCTCATGAGTTGCTCCGCGTCCGCGCGCACGCCGACGCGGGGGCCGCCCTCGGCGGGTCCGGGCAGGGCGCTGCGCCCGAGCAGGAGGTGGGCGGCGAGTTCGTCGTCGATCCCCAGGCCGCTCGTGAGCGCCTGGGCCGCGACGCCCACGCCCAGTTCGGTCATGAAGCGGTGGTAGACGATCACGCCCTGGTAGACGACCGCGGTCGTCGTCCCCTCCCATCCCACATCGAGGATCGCGCAGATCCCCTGGCGACCCGCCAGCAGCGGGCGGCAGGCCCGCGCCAGCGCCACCGCTCTGGGCTCGAGGGCGTCGGCGCGGAGCCCGCAGCACTCGACGGCGTCCAGCAGGGCGTCCGCTTCGGAGTGCAGGCACCCGACGGCCAGGACGTGCGACGACTGCCGGGCCCGCGCCGGCGCCGGCAGTTGCCAGCACGCCACTTCCAGTTGCGGCGGCGTGCACCCGGCGGCGCGGGCCAGTTCGACGCGCGACACCACCTCCATCGGCGCCCCCGCCCCCGCGCCGGGGCCGGCGCCGACGTGCTCCAGCGTGTTGGTCAGCAGCTTTTCTTCCGGCAGCGCGACCGCGACGCGGCCGCCCTCGAACCCGTGCCGGGCGAGGACGCCCATCAGCCGGCGCATCTCGCCGTCGTCGAGCGGCTGCCCGGGCCGCAGCCGTCTGATGCAGGCCGCGGCGTGCAGGGCCGGGCCGCGGTCGCCGCGTCTGACCTGCGCTGCGCGGATCGTCCGGTCGCCCAGGTCCAGGCCGATGGGCCCCACGCCCGGTCTGTCCGCAGTTGCTTCGTTCACGGCTACTGCCCTCCCGCGGCGGAGGTGAGGTCGAAGAGCGGCAGGAACAGGCTCATCGCCACGAACCCCACCGCGCCGCCGAGCGCCACCAGGATGACGGGCTCCAGCAGGCTCATCATCGACCTGATCACCACCTCGTTGTCCTCGTCCATGTAGTCGGCGACGGAGATGAGCACCTCGCCGACCCTGCCCGCCCGCTCGCCGGTGATGACGGCCTCGGTGACGCCGGGGGCGATCAGGGGCGAGTCGCGCAGGGCGGCGCTGATCGGCTCGCCACGGGTGACGCGCTCCTCGGCCGACTCGAGCAACTGGACGTACCGGGTGTTGCCGGCCGCGGCCCTGGTGAGCGCCAGCGACTCGAGCAGCGGCACCTTCGCCTCCAGCAGAACTCCCAGGGTCCGCGCCACCCGCGCCGTCACCAGCGCCTTGACGAACGGGCCCAGCACGGGCAGGCTGATGGAGACGTTGTCGATCCACCGCCGGCCCGGTGCGGAGCGGACGAACCAGACCACGCCCCCGACGATGCCCAGGAGCGCGGGCGTCACCGCCCACCAGTACGTCTTGATCGACTCGCTCAGCGAGATCAGCGCCCTGGTCGTCGGCGGCAGGGGCGCATCGAGGGCCTCGAAGAGCCCGGCGAAGCGGGGCAGCACCGCCAGCAGCATCACCACCACCACCACGATCGAGAGGCACGTCAGCAGGATCGGGTAGCTCAGGGCGCCGAGGACCGCGCTGCGGATCTTCAGCTGCTTGCGCTTGATCACGGCCAGCCGCTCGAGCATGGCCGGGAGCTGGCCGCCGGACTCGCCGGCGGCGATCAGGCTCCGGTAGATCGGGTCGAAGTGCCTCGGGTGCTTCGCGAGGGCCTCGGTGAGGGACTTGCCCTCCTCGACGTCGCGCCGCACGTCCCCCAGGACCCGGCGCCACGACCCCGGTGGGATCTGGCGCTCCACCGCGGCGAGCGCCTCGACGACCTGCGTCCCGGTGGAGGCGAGCACGGAGAGTTGGCGCGTGATGACGACGAGCTGCTTCAGCCCGCCGCAGCGCCCCGCCAGCAGCCCGGAGCCCTGCTCGGGGGCGGCTTCGTCGGACGCGCCCGACAGGCGGGTGACGTAGAGGCCATCGGCGTACAAGCGCTCGGTCGCCTCGCGCGTGCTCGCCGCGTCGATGCTGCCGGTCACGAGCCGGCCGCCCCTGTCGTAGGCCTCGTAGGCGAGCCTCATCAGGCGGCCTCCGGTCGGATGTACTTCGCCGGGAGGGGCTCGGGGCGGGCGCCCTCGGCGTGCTCCTGCTCCTCGCCGTCCTCGCTGTGGGTGACGCGGAGGACCTCCTCAAGACTCGTCTTGCCCTCCAGGGCGAGCAGCACGCCCTCCTGCCGGAGGGTGAGCCAGCCGCGCTCGCGGAGCCGGGCGCGGAACTCGTGGCTGGGGGCCCCGGCGTGGATCATGCGGCGCAGGTCCGGCGTGACGTCCATGACCTCGTAGATCCCGGTCCGCCCCTGGAAGCCGCTGTCGTGGCACTGGCGGCACCCGGCGCCGCGCCGGAAGGCCCTGCCGGCCATGTCGGCGAGGCCGGCCTCTTCAAGGACTACCGGGGTGGGGTAGTAGTTGGTGGCGCACGCCTGGCAGATCGTCCGGGCCAGGCGCTGCGCGATGGCCCCGTTGATCGCGCCCGAGAGCAGGTAGGGCTTGACGTTCATGTCGGTCAGCCGGGCGACGGCGCCGGGGGCGTCGTTGGTGTGCAGCGTCGCGAGCACGAGGTGGCCGGTGAGCGCGGCCTGCACCGCCACGCGCGCCGTCTCCTCGTCGCGGATCTCGCCGACCATGATGACGTCCGGGTCCTGCCGCAGCACGCTGCGGAGGACCCGCGCGAACGTCAGGCCGATCGCCTCCTGCGTCTGGATCTGGTTGACCAGGTCGAGTTGGTACTCCACCGGGTCCTCGACGGTGAGGATGTTCCGCTCGGGGCTGCGCAGCAGGTCGAGCGCCGAGTAGAGCGTGGTGGTCTTGCCGCTGCCGGTGGGGCCGGTGACGAGCACGAGGCCGTGGGGGCGGCTGAGGATCTCCTTGAAGGTCTGCAGCGCCTCGAGGCGCATCCCCAGGTCCTCCAGGCGGACCTTGAGGTTCTGCTTGTCCAGCACGCGGATCACGAGCTTTTCGCCCAGCAGCGTCGGCATGGAGCTGACGCGCAGGTCGATCTCGCGCCCCTCGGCGATGATGTGGACCCGCCCCTCCTGCGGGAGACGCTTCTCGGCGATGTCCATCTTCCCGATGACCTTGATCCGGGAGACGATCGCCGCGTGCATGCCCGCGGGGGGCTTCATCAGGTCGCGGAGCACGCCGTCGATGCGGTAGCGGATCCGCGTCCCCTTCTTCTCGGGCTCGACGTGGATGTCGCTGGCCCCGTCCTTGACGGCCGTCAGCAGCGCGACGTTGACGAGGTTGACGATCGGGCTGCCGGCGACCATCCGGTCCAGGTCGGTCGCCGGGCCGTCGTCCACGGTCTCTCGCTCGATGACCTCGACGTCGGAGTCCGCCAGCGAGGTCAGGAACGCCTCGACGTCCACGTCGCCGGCGGCGTACTTCCGGATGTACTCCAGGACGTTGGCCCGCAGCGCGAGCACCGGGCGGATCTTGCACCCCGTCAGTTTCCGGAGCCGGTCGATCGTCGGCAGGCTCTGCGGCTCGGCCATCGCGACGGTCATCACGCCGCGGACCTTGAACATCGGGATGATCTTCAGCCGCTCCGCCTCCTCGGCCCCGATCTCCTTCAGCAGCGCCGGGTCGATGAGGCCGTGGCGGAGGTGGCACCCCTTGACGCCCAGCCGCTTGGCCAGCGACCGCACGAGGACCGAGGGCTGCACGACGCCCTGCTCGACGAGCATCTCGCCCAGCAGTTGGCCGGTGTTCCGCTGCGCGGCCAGCGCGCGGTCGAGCTGCTCCCTGGAGAGCACCCCGTCCTCCACCAGCGCCTCGCCCACGCGGACGTGCCGGCGCAGGCTTCCCGCGCCCGGACCCGCGGGGCCGGCGGGCTGGGGGGACGACCCGTGGTCGGGGTGCTCCGGCTCCGGCGCGGGGGGAGTGGGGGGGTGAGGGGGTGTGGGGGGAGAAGGGGGGGTCACAGGAAGCTCCTCGTCGCGTCCTGGACGTCCTGGTAGTACTCGAACAGCGAGGCGAGCTCGGTCAGCTCCAGCACCTCGCGGAGGGTCTCGCTCGCGCCGCACAGACGCAGGCCCTGGCCGCCTTCGTCGAGTTGCTCGGCGGCGTCCACCAGCGCCTCCAGCCCGTGGCTGTCAACGAACGGCATGGCCGTCGCGTCGAGGACCACGCGCCCGAGGCTGCGGGCCACCGCCGCGTTGAACCGCTGCAGGAAGACCTGCGCGTCCCCCTGGATCAGCGGCCCGATGGGCTTGACGACCGTCACGGCGCCGTGTCGCTGCTCGCGGATCTCCATGGTGACCTACGCCGCCTTCGCCGCCGGCGCGGGCCCACCGGCGGCGGCCGGCGCGGCCGCGGCGGGCGCCGGCAGGACCAGTGTGAACGTGCTCCCGTGGTCCACCTGCGATTCCACGGTGATGTCGCCCCCGTGCAGGCGGGCCACCTCTCGCGCCAGCGACAGCCCCAGGCCGGTGCCGGTGATGCGCCCGACCCGCTTGTCCTTGGCGCGGTAGAACTTGTCGAAGATCCGCTCCTGCTCCTCCGGGCCGATCCCGATGCCGTCGTCCTTGACGCGGATCAGGATCGTCGCCTCCCGCTCCTCGAGCGAGACGGTGACGTTGCCCCCGGCCGGCGTGTACTTCAGCGCGTTGCCGATGAGGTTGTGCAGGGCCATGGCGATCTTGTCGCGGTCGCCCCGGATCACCGGCAGTTTGGGGGGCAGGTCCAGCGTGAAGGTGATCTCCTTCTCGCGGGCCGCCGCCTGGTAGTCGCTGTCCAGTTCCTCGAAGAGGGCGTCGAGGCGGACGTCGTCCTCGTGGAGCTTCATCGAGCCCGCCTCGATCTCGGCGACCGAGAGCATGTCGGAGACCATCCGCTCCAGGCGGCGGGCCTCGGTGTTGATGACGTTGATGCACTTGCCGCGCAGGACCGGGTCGTTCTCCCCGTCCTCGAGCATCGTCTCGACGTAGAGGCGGATGTTCGTCAGGGGCGTGCGCAGCTCGTGCGTCGCGCTGGTGACGAACATCTCCCGGGCCCGGTCGGCGATGCGCTGCTGCGTCAGGTCCTCGATCAGCAGGATCGCGCCGCCGCTGAGCGGCCCCTCGTCCGGCTCCGGGGTGACGCGGGAGCAGGTGTAGCGGACGATGCTGCGCTCGTCCCCGGTCCCCTGCTCGGCCTCGACGGACCCGCGCCGGCGCGAGCCGTCGCGGACGACCTGGTTCACCAGCGCGGCGACCTCGTCGTTGCTCAGCGACTCCTGCAGCGGCCGGCCGACCATCTCCGCCCGCTTCCGGCCCAGGAGGACCGCGGCGGCCCCGTTGGCGTACCGCACGGTCGTCGCGCCGTCCACGACCACGATGCCGTGGGAGAGCACGTCGCACGAGCGGTCCAGGAGGCCGTCGGCGGGGCGGCCCGGCGCCGCGGCGCGCTCGGCCTGCTCGTCGAGTTCGCGCGCCCGGAGCTGCTCGCGTCCGGCGATGAGGGCGTTCCACGCCGCGGCCTCGGCCCCCCAGCGAGGGCTGATCGTCAGCGAGCCGGCGTCCGTCTCGCCCGCGGAGGCGGCGCGGAGCGCATCCTGGATCGCACGCAGCGGCCGCACCACCACGTGCGTCCGCTGGACCAGGAGCAGCCCCAGGCCGAGGCCGATGACGCCGATGATCGCCAGCCCGGTCACCGTCTCCGGGTTCGACCACACCGGCGGCGTGGGCGCGGCCGTCAGGACCACGGTGAGGTCCCCGCGGCCGGCGACCTTGACGACCTGCCGGACCTCGGGCTGCGAGGCCGCGCCGGCGCTGCTGAGCGACGGCGCTCGACCTTCGGGCCATCGCTCCGGGAGTTCGGCGACGGTGATCCGGCGCGGATCGGAATGCGCCAGCACGCCGCCGTCGGGCAGGAGCACCGCTGCGTCCTGAAGCTCCGACGCCTGGGCGACCTCGCCGATCAGGACGCGGAGCTTTGAGATCTCGTTCTGCTCGACCAGGGCCGCGCACGCCGGCGCGAGCGACCTGGCGAGCGTGCTCACCGCCGACCGCTGCTGCTGCGCGGCCAGCCGCTGGGTGCTGTGCGACGCCCACACGCCCGCGGCGACCGCCGCGGCGATGGTCAGCAGGGCGCACGCCAGGCCGAGCAGCTCCACGGACCATCCCCCGCGGCTGACGCGGGCCAAGACGGGTACAGGCGGTGAGGATCGCGTCTGGTCCATGGGCATGGGCTCACGACCGAGCGGCTCGCGGAATGCGAGGCTCGGTCCGGCGTCATATCGGCCGCGATCGGCGGCCGGTAAAGCCGCCCGCCCCGGTTCCGAGGCCTTCCGCTGGTTATCAGACGATCGCAGGGGGCCGGCTCCGGCGGCGAGGTCGGCGGCCATAATGGGGCATGGGCCACACCTACCTCGTCACGGGCGCCAACCGCGGGATCGGGCTCGAGTTCGTCCGCCAACTTTCCGGGCGGGGCGCGGGGGAGGTCGTCATCGGCACGGCCCGCAACCCGGACGCGGCTGTCGAACTCGCGGCCGCCGCCACGAAGGTCATTCCTCTCGACGTCGGCGACGACCGCAGCATCGCGGCGCTGCGTGAGCAGACCTCCGGCTACGCCATCGACGTGCTCATCAACAACGCCGGCGTCGGGTCGCCCCGCACGAAGTCGCTGGAAGAGATGGATGCCGCGGAACTCCGCCGCGTCTTCGAGATCAACGCGCTGTCGCCGGTCCTCGTCACCCGGGCGTTGCTGGATCGGCTGCGCCAGGGGGAGCGCAAGGTCATCGTCAACATCTCCAGCCAGCTCGCCAGCATCGCGAACAACAACGGGGGCTCCAGCTACGGCTACCGTGGCAGCAAGGCCGCGCTCAACATGCTGACGACCTGCATGGCCAACGAGCTCAAGAGCGAAGGGTTCATCTGCGTGGCCATGCACCCCGGCTGGGTCCGCACCGACATGGGAGGCCCCAACGCCACGCTCTCCCCGGAGGAGAGCGTGGGGATGATGCTCAAGACCATCGAGCAGCTGCGCCCGGAGGACACGGGGCGGTTCCTGAACTACGACGGGACCGGGCTCCCGTGGTAGCAGGGGGGGCACGGGTGCACGAGGGACGGAGTGAAGGGATGAGGGGGAGTCAGGCCGCGGCCCGCCCGTCCACCTGCTCCCTGGCGTACCGGATGACCTCCGGGTCCTCCTCCATGACAACCTGGGCGGTCTGTTCCTCGTACTCCCTACGGAGGCGCTCCACCTGGGCCTTGAGGTCGATCACCGCGACGCGGTCCCTGGCCAGGGCGGCGAGCGCGTAGAGACAGGACAGGACGGCCGCACCGGCGATGAACGCAAGGAGAGTCCAGGTCTCGGCTGTGAACGTCGGCACGACTCCCCAGATCGGCCCGCCCCAGGAGGGTCTTCAGTGCGGTTACAATCCACGCCCATGATCCGGACCCCGATGCGCATCCTGGGTGCCCTCCTCGTCGCCCTGCTTGTGCTTGCCTTGGGGGAGGGCTCCGCCGCGGCCCAGGGATCCCAGGGCGGCACGGCCCCGACGGGGATCCCCCTCGGAACCGGGGAGGTCGATCTGAAGGTCCTTCGCTTCGGGATCGGCAACCGTCCCCGTCCGGGGGACTGGGCGGGGGTCCACGTCGAGGTCACCAACCGCTCCGACCGGCACCGCGACGTCGTCGTTCGTCTCGCCGTTCCGGATGCGGAGGGGGACACCGCCTGGTGGGAGCGGACAATCTCGTCCGAGCCCGGGTCGAAGCGCACCGTCTGGCTCTACGCCCGGCTCCCTTTCAACAGCGAGTCGGACACCTTCCGGATCACCGCCCACGAGGCCGTGGAGCGGCCGGCGACGGAGGGGGGGCGTGCCAGGTTTGTGGCTGGCCAGCAGATCGGGGCGATCTCGGTGACGATGTCCGCGGTGTCGAACCCGGTCGCCTCGTCCACCGCTCTGATCGGGGTCGTCGGCCCGCGGGCCGCGGGCGTGGACCAGTACCTCGTCCCTGTGGCCGGGCTGAACTACTCGCCGACGGGGCACGAGCGGATCGACGTGGTGGCCGGGCTTCGCGTTTCGGAACTCCCGGACCACTGGCTGGGCCTGGCCCCGCTTGAGGCGCTCGTCTGGACCGCTTCGGGCACGGACGGCGAGCCGCGCGACCTGACGGAACTCCAGGCCCGGGCGATCCGGGAGTGGGTCCACCGCGGGGGGCACCTCGTGGTCGTCCTCCCGCCCCTCGGGCAGGGATGGATCGGGCGGGGGGACCACATGCTCGCGGACATCATGCCCGCCGCGACGGTCCGCACCATCGAAGGGATCTCGCTGGAGCCCTATCGGAAACTACTGACGTCCAGCCGCGAGATGCCGCTGCCGGACAAGGCGATCGTCAACGTCCTCGAGCCCCACCAGGGGGCCGGCGCGTACGACGCCGTCCGCATCATCGACGGCCCGGACGGGCAGGCGGTGGTGGTGCGCCGGCTGGTGGGGACGGGGGCCGTGACCGTCATCGGGCTGGACCTGCTCAACCGCGCGCTGGCCGCCATGGGCGGGATCGACGCCGACATCCTGTGGAACCGGGTGCTCGGCAAGCGTCTTGACCTGCTGAGCAAGAACGAACTGGACAGTTCCGGCGTGCTGCGCCTGATGCAGCGCGAGGATCGCTGGCTCGACCGCGACATCGCGGGGCTTATCGCGATGACGGGCAAGGCCGCGAGCGGCCTGCTGCTGGCGTTCTTCGTCTTCCTCCTCTACTGGCTGGCCGCGGGGCCGCTGGGGTACTTCGGCCTGCGCCGCATCGGGCGCAAGCACCACGCGTGGGTGGCGTTCGTCGTCGTCGGGGCGATCTTCACGGTGATCGCCTGGGGCGGGGCGAGCATGATCCGGCCCCGCAAGGTGCAGGCGAACCACCTGACCTTCCTCGATCACGTCTACGGCCAGCCCAACCAGCGGGCGCGGATGTGGGCCAACCTCCTCCTGCCGGAGTACGGCGAGCAGCGCGTCTCCATCGCCGGCGCGGGCGACGCGGCCGCGGCCGGCGGCTCCGCCCTGGACTTCCGAAACGCCATCACCTCGTGGGACACGCCCGTCTCCGGCGTGGGCCTCGGGGCGGACTGGATGGTCTTCCCGGATGCACGAGGCTACTCGGTGGAGGTCCGCTCGCCCGACTCGATCGAGCTCCCGGCGCGCTCCACCATCCGCCAGCTCCAGGTCGATTGGGCCGGGGCGCCGCGCTGGCGGATGCCGTCGCCGATGCTCCCGCAAGGGGGCTCGCCCGCGCCGCTGGGCTCGGAGATCCAGATCACCAAACTCAGCGATCCCCCGCCGGGGCAGCGATGGTGGAACCTTCGCGGCACGCTGGTGCACGACCTGCCGGGGCCGCTCCACGACGTCGTGGTCGTCGTCGTCCCGCGCCAGGGGCACCTGAACATCTCCCCCGCCGGCGCGCTGATCGCCGACGCCCACGCGGTGCAGCTCTCCGCACCGTGGAAGCCGGGCGAGCCGCTGGACCTCGCGGCGGTCACCGCTCCCCAGCCGCGGGCGACCTCGACGCAGCAGTACTTCCGCGACCTGGCGGGGACGCCGTCGAACAGGCACGGCGCGCTGCCGGACGAGGAGTCCGCCGCCACGCCCAGCAGCGACAGCATCAAGCGGCTCACCGCGCTGGCGTTCTACAACATGCTCGAGCCGCCGCGCCCCAACGTGCAGGTCCCCGAGACGAGCATCCTGGCCCGCCGCCAGACGGCGCACACGTGGGACCTGGGCCGGTGGTTCACCCAGCCGTGCATCATCATCGTCGGCCACCTCGACGGCGCGCCCAGCCCGGTCCCGATGGTCGTGGACGGCGAACCGGTGGTGACGACGGGGCGGACGGTGGTGCGGTGGGTCTACCCCCTCCCGGCGGACCCGCCGCGGTTCGACCCGATCCTGCAGGGGGACTAGCCGCGCCTCCGGGGCGTGCGCGGGGCCGGGGAAGCGGGAGGGCGGGGAGGGGAGGGACCGGAGAAACACCCGTGCCGATGATCGAAACGATCAACCTGACGAAGCGATACGGCGACCTGGTGGCGCTCGATTCGCTGAACCTCACGATCAACGAGGGGGACTGCTTCGGCTTCATCGGGCCCAACGGCGCAGGGAAGACGACGACGATCAAGATCCTCGCCACGCTGCTCAAGCCCTCCAGCGGGCAGGCGACGATCGACGGCCTGACCGTGGGCCACATGAACCGGCGCATCCGGCCCATCATCGGCTACGTGCCGGACTTCATGGGCGCCTACGAGGACATGGTCGTCACCGAGTACCTCGAGTTCTTCGCCGCCTGCTACAACATCCACGGGGCGCAGCGCCGGAAGGTCGTCCAGGACGTCCTGGACCTGACCGACCTCAACTACAAGGCGACCGCGGAGGTCAACTCCCTCTCCCGCGGCATGCAGCAGCGCCTCAGCGTGGCCCGCGTCCTCCTGCACGACCCGAAGGTCCTGCTCATGGACGAGCCCGCGAGCGGCCTGGACCCCCGCGCCCGCATCGAGATGCGCGAACTCCTCAAGGAGCTCAAGCGCATGGGCAAGACCATCATCATCTCCTCCCACATCCTCCATGAACTCGGGGAGCTCTGCAACGTCGTCGGCATCATCGAGCGCGGCCAGCTCCTCTTCCACGGCACGATCGAGCAGATCATGCAGCGGGCCAGGCTCGGCCACGTCGTCAACGTCTCCGTCGCGCAGCGCACCGAGGAGGCCGCGGCGCTCCTGCAGCGCGTCCGCGGCGTCCTGAAGGTCGCCATCACCGACGGCCAGCCCGGCGTCGCGACCAACGGCAGCCGCGTCATCCAGGTCACGATCGACTCCTCCGCCAAGATCGACGTCAGCGACATCCCCAACCTTCTGGTCAACCAGGGCTTCCGCATCCTCCGCTTCGGCGAGGAGGCGCTGAACCTCGAGGCGGCCTTCATGCGCCTGACCAAGGGCATGGTGCAGTAACCTGATGCGGCCGAGCGCTCCGAGCGAGGCGGCTGCCGGACTCGCCGTCGTCTGCGTCTGCTGCGGCTACGACCTCACCGGCCTCCCGGGCGCGGGCGTGTGCCCCGAGTGCGCCCTGCCCATCGCCAAGTCCCTCGCCCGGTCGTCGCTGCTCCGCGGCGCCGACCCGGCCTGGCTTGCCCGCACCCACCGCGGCCTGTCGCTGACGGCCGCGGCGATGCGGGTGTTCTTGTGGATGATCCTGGCGGCGCTCGGCGCGTTTGGGCTCGTCCTGCTCCTGGGTTCTCTCGGCGTCGATTTCGGCGATGTCGTCGGGAGCACGGTCGTCCTGCTCATCTATGTCGGGGCCCTGCTTGCCGCGACGATCTTCCATCTCCGCGGCACGTGGCTGCTGACGGGGAACACCTTCGGCGGCTATGCGCCGTCGCTCTACGCCAGGATCGCCGCGAGGTGGGCCGGCGCCCTCCTCCCGTTCTGCGCCGGCTACGGCCTGCTGCTGGGCGACGCGGTCGGCGTCATGCCGCGTGCCGCCCGGCTTGCTGTGGCCGCCGGGTGCCAGGTCGTCGCGACGGCGTGCCTCGTTGGCCTGGCCCGCTGCCTGGAGGGGCTGGGGCGGCGCACGTCGGGATGGTCCCCGGAGCACGCCAGGAGATACCGCAACGTCCGCAAGAACATCTACGGCGTTCTGATCCTCGCGGCGCTCATGTACCTGATGGGGCCGGGCCCGGGCCGCGGCCGCGGCGACTGGGGCATTGCGCTGTTCGGCCTCGCGTACATGCTGATGGGCAGCGCCGTCGCCCGTGTCCGCGACGCGGTCGCGCTGGAACTCGCGATCGAGCGGAACGCCGCGCCCTGACGTGCGTGCAGCCATGCGCAGCCGCCCCGAGCGTTCCCCCGACATGGCCGCCGGGTGTCACCGGGACCGGGCGTGCCGGTACAATCCCCGCCGGGCCGGGCGGCATGCCGCCGCGCAGGCCGAGACAACGGGAGTTCCCCATGCACAGCTGGTCCGTCCTCGTCGTTTGCGCCGCGTCCGTCGCGGCGGTCGGAGCACCCGGGCGAAGCGCCGCGCTCGGTGCGGGTTTCGCCACGTCCGTGCAGCCTTCCGGGGGCGTGGCCTTCGAGTATCCCCCGGCTCCGACGGCCGACGTGGTGGACGTCTACCACGGCGTGGAGGTCCCCGATCCCTACCGCCCGCTGGAGGACCCGGATGCGCCGGAGACGCGGGCGTGGATCGAGGCCCAGAACGCGCTGACGTACTCGTACCTCGAGCAGGTGCCGCAGCGCGACGCGATCAAGCGCCGCCTCACCGAGCTGTGGAACTACGAGCGCTTCGGCATCCCCTTCAAGGAGGGGGGCCGCTACTTCATCACCCGCAACGACGGCCTGCAGAACCAGTCGCCGCTGTACGTGATGGACTCCCTCGACGCGGAGCCCCGCCTGCTGCTGGACCCCAACACCCTCTCCACCGACGGCACCGTGGCGCTCAGCGGCACCAGCGTCTCCAGCGACGGCAAGCACCTCGCCTACGGCATCGCCGAGGCGGGCTCGGACTGGAACATCTGGCGCGTCCGCGACGTGGACACCGGCAAGGACCTCCCCGACGAGATCCGCTGGGTGAAGTTCTCCGGCGCGAGTTGGCTCAAGGACGGCTCGGGCTTCTTCTACTCCCGCTACGACGAGCCGAAGGAGGGGCAGGCCCTCACCGGCGCGAACTACTACCAGAAGCTCTACTTCCACAGGCTCGGCACGCCGCAGTCCGAGGACATCCTGGTTTACCATCGCCCCGACCAGAAGGAGTGGGGCTTCGGGGGCGTCGTCACCGACGACGGGCGGTACCTCGCGATCCACGTCTGGAAGGGGACCGACCCGAAGAACCGGTTCTTCTACAAGGAGCTCGCGCCCGGCGAGGGGGGCATCGGCGACGCCCCGGTCGTCGAACTGCTCAACGACTTCGACGCCTCGTACGACTTCATCGGGAACATCGGCACGGTCTTCTACTTCCAGACGGACCTGGATGCGCCCCGCGGCCGCGTCATCGCCATCGACATCGAGAACCCCGCGCGAGACGCCTGGCGCGAGATCGTTCCCCAGGCCGACGAGACCCTCCGCGGCGCGTCCATGGTCGGCGGGAGGATCATCACCTCCTACCTCAAGGACGCCCACACGCAGGTCAAGGTCTACGACCTGGACGGCGGCCTGGTCCGCACCGTCGAACTCCCCGGCATCGGCACCGCCTCCGGCTTCGGCGGCAAGCCGGACGACCCGGAGACCTTCTACGCCTTCACCGGGTTCACCACCCCGACCTCCATCTACCGCTACGACGTCGTCACCGGCGAGAGCACGCTCTTCCGTCGCCCGAGCGTGAACTTCAACCCCGACGACTACGTGACCAAGCAGGTCTTCTACACGTCCAAGGACGGCACCCGCGTGCCGATGTTCATCACCCACAAGAAGGGCCTGAAGCTCGACGGCACCGCCCCGACGCTCCTGTACGGCTACGGCGGCTTCAACATCGCCATCACGCCCGGCTTCAGCGTCGGCAACCTCGTCTGGCTGGAGATGGGCGGCGTGTACGCCAGCGCCAACATCCGCGGCGGCGGCGAGTACGGCCAGGAGTGGCATCAGGCCGGCACCAGGCTCCGCAAGCAGAACGTCTTCGACGACTTCATCGCCGCGGCCGAGTACCTCATCCGCGAGCAGTACACCTCCCCCGCGAGGCTCGCCATTCACGGCGGCTCCAACGGCGGCCTGCTCGTGGGCGCGTGCATCACGCAGCGTCCGGAACTCTTCGGCGCGGCCATCCCCGCCGTCGGCGTGCTCGACATGCTCCGCTTCCACCGCTTCACGATCGGCTGGGCCTGGACCAGCGACTACGGCAACGCCGACGAGAACGAGGAGGAGTTCAAGGCCCTGCTCGCCTACTCGCCGTACCACAACGTCCGCACCGGCGCGTGCTACCCCGCCACGCTGGTCGTCACCGCCGACCACGACGACCGCGTCGTCCCGGCGCACTCGTTCAAGTTCACCGCGGCCATGCAGGCCGCCCAGGGGTGCGCCAACCCGGTGCTGATCCGCGTCGAGACCCGCGCCGGCCACGGGGCGGGCAAGCCGATCTCCAAGGTCATCGAGCAGATCGCCGACCAGTGGAGCTTCCTGGTTCGGGCGCTGAACTTCGATCCTGCCGTCCCCACGGGCGGGACCGGGGCCGCGGCCCAGTAGCGTCCGCGGCCTTCTCGGGCACGAACCGATGAACACGCCCGGCGGCCGGCGCTCCTCGCGAGGAGCGCCGGCCGCCGGCGTTTCATGGCGCCGCGCCCGATCGGCGGCGGGGTGAGGTGCGACGTGCACGGGTGAGGTCTCCCCGGGCTGTCCACCCCCAGGGATGAAGCGTCCGTTCAAACGGGCCGGGTATACGGGGCCGCGTCCAGCCGGTTCGACCGGCGCAGCTGTCACATCCTCTCCCGCCGGGCGCCCGAGGCCGTTGACCGCCGCGGGGGCGAGGTCGATGTAGCAGCGGACCAGTCTTCCTCGGAGACCCCGATGCGTTATCGCCCTACCGCTGCGTCGATCGCCCGCGCCGCCGGCGCCGATAAGAATCCCGGCATGCTCGAGGCCCTCGAGCCCCGGGTCCTGCTCAACGCGGGCCTGCTCGCCGACCCGATCTCTCCGGACCACCAGCTCTGGGCCGTGCCGCGGGGCGAGGCGGTCATCGACGGCGTGCTCGACGATTGGGCGTGGGACGGCGCGCTGGAGGTCTTCCGCACCCAGGCGACCCGCTCCGACCGCGCCGTGCGGGTCCGGATGATGTACAACGACGCCGGGCTCTTCCTCTCGGTGGACGTCGAGGACGCCAACATCTGGGCCGACGGCGCCCCGGGCAACCCCGCGCTCAACAACCGCTGGGACGTCGAGCAGGACGATTCGGTCACGTTCTACTTTGATCCCGACGGCTCCCGCGACCAGTACTTCCAGTCCGACGACCGGGCGATCGGCGTCAACCTCGCCGCCCCCACCGACCCGGTGGAGGGCCCGGGCGTCGTGCGCCGGTGGAAGTACATCAAGGGCGACGGCATGGGCAACGCGATCGACGTCATCCCCGGCGGCGCGATGCCCGACGGGATCCTCTACGCCTCGACGATCCGCGGCACCGTGAACGACCCGAGCGACGTGGACGAGGGGTGGACCATCGAGATGTTCATCCCGTGGGATGCGCTCAACATGCCCGCGCCGTCGCACGGCGTCACGATGGGGATGAACTTCGACGTCATCATGGACAACGACGGCGGGGCGCGGAACCTCGTGGACAACCGCTCCCACCCCGACCCGGCGGTTCGCTATCTGCAGCCGATGTTCGTGGACGACCACGTCCTGGGCGCCCACAGCTCCTACACCGCCACGCAGGCCGGCATCCGGGGCCCGATCAACTACGCCGAGGTGATGTTCATCGACGCCCGGGCCGGAGCGAAGCCCGCGCCCGTGACGGACCTGACGGTCTCCGGCGTCGACGCGTACGGCGCCCGCCTGGAGTTCACCGCCCCGACCGGCACGACCACCGGCTTCGGCCACGTCTCGCGATACGAGATCCGGTACTCGCACTCCCCGATCGTCACCGAGGCCGACTGGCTCGGCGCGACCCTCTTCCGCCAGAACTACACGCCGCGGCTGGCCGGCTACGCCGAGACGCTGCGCATCGCCGAACTGAGCCCCGGCACGACCTACTACGTGGCCGTCCGCGCCATCGACGCCGCCGGGAACTACTCCGACCTCTCCGGGAACGCGACGTTCACCACCACCGCCCTCCCCTACGCCGGGTACCGCGGCCGGATCATCCCCGCCCCCATGGGCAACACCCTGATGTTCGAGAACGGCGAGGCGTTCGTCGCCGTCGGCGACCACCTCGGCATCTCGTGGGGATACTCGCGCCAGCTCTTCCCCGGCGACGTCTGGGACAACGTGAACGGGAAGTACCAGAACTTCTCCGACCACGTTCCCGAGGAGGGGCACTACTCCGACTACTTCGACATGCTCCAGGCCCACGGCGTCAACACGATGCGCGTGTACCTCGAGCTCCAGAACGTCTACTTCCAGGGCAACCCCGACCCGCCGCGGGGGCTGCACTGGATCCAGCACAACCCCGACGTCTTCAACGACGACATGCGGGCCTACATGCACAACATCCTCCGCGAGGCCGGCTCCCGCGGCATCTACATCATCTTCAGCCCCTTCGACTCCTTCTCCTACGACGAGGCCTTCGGGCTCGAGGGCCCCTGGGCGACGAACTTCGGGGGGCCGCTCACCGACATCAACAACTTCTTCCAGGACCCCGGGACGCTCGAGATCGCCAAGGCCCGCATGGCCAAGGTGATCCAGTGGGCCAACGAGAGCGAGTACGCCGACTACGTCCTCGGCTGGGAGCCCCTGAGCGAGTGGGACAGTTACGAGTGGACCCTCAACCCCGAGGGGGACTCCGAGCCGGGACGCGAGACCGAGATGCGGCGGCGCGCGATCTGGATCAACGCGCTCGGCGAGTACATCAAGCAGCTCGACCCGGACCGGATGGTCTTCAACTCCACGATCGTCCGCGACCCCCGCGGCCCCTTGGCTCGCCAGATCTTCGCCTCCCGCGCCTTCGACGCCCTCACGCCCCACCTCTACACCAACTCCAACGAGGGCCCGCTGCTGAACCCGCAGCAGGACAAGTCCATCCTCCCCGCCATCGAGAACGGCAATCTGACCAGTTACTGGCTCACCCACCGGCACGACTCCAGGCCGATCATCAACGGCGAGTGGGGCATGACCCGCGTCGCCTGGCCCGACAACCGGCCGCAGTACGGCGAGGGCTTCACCCAGGAGCAGGACGAGGCCCTCTTCCGCACCATGATCTGGTCCGGGTTCGCCTCCGGTCAGTTCGGCACCGGCCTGCGGATCAACACCGAGGAGCTCGACTGGAACGACTACACCCTGACCCCCGTGATGCGGGCCCTCCAGCTCGCCTTCGCGACCTTCCTGACCGGCGGCTCGCTCGACATTGATTTCGCCCACTTCTCCGCCCGGAACCTCGCCGGCCGGATCGGCGTCTCCGCCGCGGGCCGGGTGATCCACGCCTGGGGCGTCTCGGACGGCCTCCAGGGGGTCGCCTACATCCTGCAGGACGGCAACGTCTCCAGCGGCGCCGTCTCCGGGGCGACGCTCACCATCTCCGGTCTGGCACGCAACCGCCTCTTCGACGTCGAGTTCTGGTCCACGAGCCCGGGGACCACCGCCCCGCTGGCCACGGTCCAGGCCGTCTGGACGCCCACCGGCGAACTGGTCGTCACCCTGCCGACCTTCACCGAGGACCTCGCCCTGAAGTTCGTCGCCCGCGACCTGGCGATCCAGTCGCAGACGCTGGCGATGATCGACGCCGGCGGGCTGATGGTCACCTTCGGCCTCGGCGTAGACGGGCAGCCGTACGCCAGCATCCTCGACGTCGTCACCGGCGTCACGACCTTCCAGGACGTCGCGTCGATCGCCAACTTCCGCGGCCGGGCCGTGGACATCACCGCCTTCCGCAGCGCGGACGGCACCATCCACCTCGCCGCCACCGACGAGCGCAGCCACCTCTGGCACTTCTGGGGCGATCCGGTCGCCGGCGTGTGGTCCGTCGTGGACCACACGGCCGCGATCAACGGCCCCGGCGTCTCCGGCGACCTGACGAGCTACCAGCCGAGCTGGGGCTCGGTGCACATCGCCGGTCTCGACGCCCGCGGCCACGCCGTCAACTACTGGTGGGCCCCGGGCCTCACCCGTTGGCTCTACACCGACCTGACGGAGCTCGCCGACGGCCCGACCCTCACCGGCGGCCTGACCGGCTACGTCTCCGGCTGGGACGGGCTCAATCTCGCGGGCGTCAACGCCGCGGGCGAGGTGATCGTCTACTGGTGGGCCCCGGGGATCGAGGCGATCGCCGGGCGCGACACCTGGCTCGCCCAGAACATGACCAGCGACCTCAACGGCCCGACGTTCGTCGGTCAGCTCGACGCCTACGTGACCCCATGGGGCGGCCTGAACGTCGCGGGCCGCACCGCCTCCGGCGAGATCTACACCTACTGGTGGTCCCCGCAGTTGAAGGAGGAGAACCTCGCCGCGGGCCGGCCGGACCGCTGGGAGGTCGCCAACATCACCGCCGCGGCGGGCGGGCCGCTGGTCAGCCAGGGGACCGAGGTCGCGGTGAGCACCGACGGCGGCATCAACATCTTCGGCCTGGGCGAGGCGGGCGACGTGCACATGTTCCGCTGGCTCCCCGGCGGGAACTGGGAGGCCACGGCGGTGAGCCTGGTGACGCTCGCCCCGCCGGTGACCTTCCCGCTCGCCTCAGGCTCGGCCGGCGACCGGATGATCCTGGCCGCGAAGAACGACGAGGACGGCGCGGGCACCGTCGTGCTCTTCTCGTTCTTCCTCAGCGCGGAGCAGTGGCAACTGGGACTGACGCCGCTGATCGCGGCCTGAGGCGCCCAGGCTGACTGGGGCACGCCGCCGGCGGATCGAACGCACGCACGGACGGGACGCCCGGGCCGCGGCCTGGTCTGCTCAGGCGGGGAGCTGGTCCGTCTCCAGGACGTGCCTGGCGATCTCGACCAGCGGGCGGCGGCGGTCGCGGGCGAGCCGCTGGAGCTTGTCGTGCGCCTCGGGCTCGGTCATGCCCATCTTCTCGACCATGCGCCACTTGGCCTGCTCGACGGTGCGGCGGTTGTCGAGGTTCTTCTCGAGCTGCCCGACGCGGGTGCGGCGGTAGTTGTCCACCGCCGCGCGGTGCCGCACGGTGCCGATCATCACCCCCAGTTCGGAGGCGGAGACGGGCTTGAGGGCGTACCCGAAGACGCCGGACGTCAGGCCGTTGCGCTGGATCTGCGCGACGTGCTCGGCGTCGGAGTAGGCGGAGATGATGATCGTGGGGATCCCGAGTTCCTCGTAGATCGCCTTGGCCGCGTCGATCCCGGTCATCCGCGGCATGCGGATGTCCAGCAGGGCCAGGTCCGGACGGTGCGTCCTGGCGGCTTCGATAACAGCCTCGCCGTCGCCGACCACTGCCACAACATCGTGGCCGAGTTCCTTCACCGCCGCGGCGAGGCCGGTGGCGATCAGGTGCTCGTCGTCGGCGATCAGGACGCGGCAGCGTCCGAAGCTGGTGGGGATGGGTTCCGCCGTTGCGCTCGGCTTGCGGCCCTTACCGGCGTGGTTGTTCAGGCCTCTTTCGTTGTCCACCGTGCACTCCTTGGCGAACATGTCTGTGCGATCGATCGGACGTACCGGTCCAATCTTAAAACATATTACGGCCGCGCGCCTGCCGCGCAGGCTTGATCCGCGGCGAGTGCTGTTGGCGGTTCACGTCGTGGTTCCCCGGTCCCAAACAGAGGCCGCACCTGGCGTCCGGGCGGCCTGCGACTAGTTTAGCGGCGTTCATTCGAAATTGTTGCAGGCCGTGAAAACCTCGGAGAGATACGGGCATGTTGCCCTGTCTCCGCCGGCGGCATTTGTACAAACTTGTACAAATAAGTCCCCCCGGCGGCGGCATGCGGCGAGACAGGAAACTCACATGTCTTCGTCAGCGCGAGGCGGGCCGAAACCAAAGGAGCCCCCGCCGGCGCGGGGGCTCCGTCGTTCGCTCTGGTTCGGGCGGCGGCGCCGGGCTCAATCGAGCCAGTCTCGCCGGCGCAGCTTGTCGGGGACGTACGTCTCGGTCACGTACGAGATGTCCTTGGTGATCAGCGACTCGACCTCCATCTTGAAGCCGTTGGAGAGCATCTGCGCGATCTCTCGCTGCCACTTCTTGTTGTCGGCGAACCACGGGTACGCGGCGATCTCCTTGGCCCGCTTGATGTCCGTGTCGGTCAGCGCGATCTGCACGTCGTCGCTCAGGTTGTGCGACGTGTAGTCCGAGGCGCGGATCCCGATGAACTTCGCCTCCGGGATCGCCAGCCGCTCGGACTCGAAGGCGAGCGAGATCGACCCCTGCTTGATGACGCTGAAGATGTAGTGCCCCCAGGGGTCGCAATCGAGGAGGCAGTAGATCGGCAGGCCGAGTTCGTGGTTGAGCCGCTGCAGCAGCCGCCGCACGCCGCGGGAGGGCTGCCCGCCCCCCTCGGTGAGGATGCAGTTGTGCTTCTGCCAGAACTTGTCCTCGTTGAACCGGCCCCAGACGGTGTCCTTCTCGACGTGCAGGACGAACTCGGCGTCGCACTTCTTGAACTGGATCACGTCCGGCTCGACGATGCTCGGGATCGCGTACCCGCCGGAGCCCATCCGCCGGCAGTCGATCTCGTCGCCGCTGTCGATGATCGTGATGTTGCCGATCATCGTCCCCTTCTTCTTCGCGAAGATGTGGAGTTCCTCGCGGAGCGCCCCCAGCGAGACCTCCAGGTCCTCCAGGATCCCGTCGGACTCGCTCTGGTCGGCGAAGGTCTTCTCCTTCGTGCCGGCGACGGTGTGCAGGCCCTTGTAGAACATACCACGCAGGCTGAGCGTCTTCTCCGCCTCGATCAGTTCCTTGATCGAGTTGGCGTGCAGCATCGACTGCATGAAGAGCTTGGCCTGGTTGAGGTTGAACAGCTGCCGCTCCTGCCGGGCGTCGCCCATCTGCAGGATGCCCTTCTTCTTGTTCCAGATGGTGTTGGAGCGCGTCCGCGTGGGGATGGCGATCGTCGGCTCCTTGCCGGCCGCGGCCCGCTTCACCAGGTCGTCGGCGAGGGCGATGATCTTCGCGCGCGTCTGGGCGTCGCGTTCCTTGATCCGCCTGGTCAGGCCGGCGGCGGAGATGGTTGACTTCTTCTTCTTGGCCATGGTGCGGCTCTGGTCTTTCTGATTGAGGTTTGCGGGGAACGGGCTTCAGGAGCGACTCGGGGCGGGCGCGGCACGCGCCGATCGCGCACGGCTGCTAGAACAGCCCCGGCTCATCGACGCGGGTGAGTTTGCCGTTGACGAGCCGCAGGCGGAGTTTGGGCTTGGGTGGGGCGATGGCCGGCTCAGCCGCAGCCGCCGGTGCGGACGCCCCCTTTGACGGCTTGCCGACGCGGCCGGCCTTCTTCTTGCTCGCGGCCTTGGCTCCGGACCTGGCCCGCACCGTGATCGCCGGCGCGTCGGCCTTCTTCGTCTGCTTCCGGCTCCGCCGCGACGGTTCGCCGTCGAGGATCGGCAGCTGGTCGTCGCCGAAGGCGCCGCTCGCAAGCTCCGCGGCGACCCTCGCCGCGCGGTCGTTGAGTTCCGTCCGCGGCTTGTGCTCGTCGTCCCGGCGGGCGGACTCGACGATGATCACGCCCTCGTCGTCCGACGCGTCCTCCCTGCCCTTCTTGTCCTTGACCACGCGGCCCTCCTCGTCGAGGACCTGGTCGGCGGCCGCGGTGCGGGCCCGGGCCTGCTCGAGGAGCTGCTCGTAGAGCCTCGCGGGGTCGGCGCCGTTGATGGCGGTGACGGCCTTGACGATCTCGCCGATGTACCGCTCGAAGACGTCGCGCCGCTCCCCCTCGCGCTTCATCCGCTGCCGCTTGCGCACGTAGGTCGCCAGTTTCCGCCCGCACTCCATCAGCGCGAGCTTCATCTCCTTGCGGATCTCGTCGTAGTCCGCGATCGCCTCCTTCGACTCGCTGGTGAACGGCACCCACACGCTGGCCATGTGGATCATGATCACGAGCGGGCCGACGGGCGCGCTCCCCCGCGGCTGGTTCAGGTCGTAGTTCCGCCAGTTCGTGTCCACGACCGCCTTGAAGCTCGAGCACGCCGACTGCTGGTACAGCAGCGGCACCCGGTTCGCGAAGCGGATCACCCGTGCCGGGTCGTCCGCGGGCAGCTCCCCGCCGAAGGCGATCGCCGCCTCGATCTGGAACGGCCGGCCGCGGTAGATCGCCGCCTCGCGGCTGGAGGCCGCGTAGAACTCCGCCCGCACCCCCTTGAGCATGCCCGCCAGCAGCTGCCGGACGCCGATGGGCGCCAGGCAGTCCGTCGGCGGGGGCGGGAACTTCGTGTCCTGGAAGGCCTTGTACAGCGCCTCGGCCTTGGCGTGGTCGATGTCGGCGACCTTCGTGCGGCTGGTGACCTTGATCTTCTCGCACAGGGCGCTCGCCGTCGCGGCCGAGACGCGGCAGAACTTCTCCTGCAGGAAGTTGTACAGCGTGCAGCCGGGCCGCTCGAGTTCGGCCTCCTTGAGCATCTGGATCAGGATCCCCAGCTCGATCCCCTTCGGGTGCGGCTGGATCTCCTTCGTCTCCGGCGGCAGTTCTTCGACGGCGCGGGGGAAGATCGTCACCCCGCCGGTCTCCGTCGTCTGCACGGGGACTTCGGGCGCGGGCGCCCCGGCTGCGGGCGCCCCGGCCTCCGCCGGGTCCTTTCCGCCGCGCTTGCCCCGGACCGGGAGCAGGTCGAGTTCGTCCGTCTCCGCGCCGCTGTCGCGTGACGGGGGGACGAAGACGATCCGCGCGTGCGGGTTGGCGATGGCGGTCAGTTCGAGGAACTCGTCCACGCTACCGCGGCCGCGCTGGTACCGCCCCTCCAGTTCGACGGTGACGCTCGTGCCGGTGCGGTAGACCTCCGGCGAGAGGAACTCGCCGCGGGCGGCCAGTTCGCGCGTGCCGGGCGTGAGCGTGGTCAGCCGCTGGGGCGGGAAGTCGTCCGTCTCGACGTCAACCGTCACCTCGGCGCGGTTGGTCTTGGTGTTCATCGCCAGCTCGATGTGGTGAGCCGGCCTGTTGGCGTTGGGGCGGGTGTGGATCACCATCGGCCTGCCGGTGGTGATCAGGCCGTACATCCCCGCGGCGGAGATGCCGATCCCCTGCTGGCCGCGGGACATCTTCAGCCGGTGGAACTTCGACCCGTAGAGGAGCCGGCCGAAGATGTTCTCCACCTGCTTGCGGATGATCCCCGGCCCGTTGTCCACGATGGTGACGCGGTAGCGCGAGGACTTCGCGGTGGCGGGCCGGTTGGGCTGCAGGTCCTCGATCACCACCGTGATGTCCGGCAGGATCCCCGCCTCCTCGCACGCGTCGAGGGAGTTGTCCACCGCCTCCTTGACCGTCGTCAGCAGCGCCTTGCGCGGGTTGTCGAACCCGAGCAGGTGGCGGTTCTTGGCGAAGAACTCCGAGACGGAGATGTCCCGCTGCCTCGCGGCCATCGACTCGGCCGTGGCGCCGCGCCCGGACGTCCCGCCCTTGTCTCGCTTCGTGGCGGGCTTGGTGCTCTTCTTGGACAATTTGGTTCTCTTCTCCTCAGCGATGGCCGATCCCGGCATTCGCGGCCCTCCCTGGCTGTTCACGTTGAATATTCCAAACAAGTTACTAACTGTAGGCTCGAACGGCTCGCGAGGCACGGTAGCACCCCCTGAACCGGGGCGCGGAGCCGTCTCCTGGGGGAGCGTACCGGCTTGGAGCGTGCTGTCCATGACCGGGGATGATCGGTTCTCGGACGCTTGGAAGCTTGAGAACGGGCCGGGGGGCGACGGCTCGAGCGGTGAGGCTGCGACCAACGGAACGGACTTCAGCGCAGTGCGCCGGCTCACTGCTCCGCCGTTACGCACGACGCCGTAGCGCTCGCAGAGGATGATCTGCCCAGAGCGCGGTTGTATGACCTCCAAGGCGGATGGGCATCGACGGATGCCCGGGGAGTTCGCACCTGGGTCGAGCGTGGGGCGGGCGATTCCGGCGGCCGCGAACCGCGCGTGGCCTATGCTTCCGCCCTCCCGGGGCGGCCCCATTCAGTCAGTCCTGCCGGCCGGGCGATGACGCAGAATCCAGGAGCAACGCACATGGAGACGACGCTGATCATCCTCAAGCCCGACGCCGTTCAGCGCGGGCTTATGGGACGCATCATCACCCGGTTCGAGGACAAGGGCCTCCAGATCGTGGGCTGCAAGATGATGCAGATCTCCCAGGACCTGGCCGCGAAGCACTACGAGGCGCACAAGGAGAAGCCGTTCTACCCCGGCCTGGTGCGGTTCATGACCTCCAGCCCGGTGCTGGTGCTGGCGGTGCGGGGGATCGGGGCCATCGGGATCGCCCGGAAGATGATGGGGGCGACCTTCGGCTCCAAGGCCGAGCCCGGCACCATCCGCGGCGACTTCGGCGTCAGCAACTCCTTCAACCTGATCCACGGCTCCGACAGCCCCGAGGCGGCCGAGCGTGAACTGAACCTTTTCTTCGCTCCCGGCGAGGTGCTGGACTATCCGCGCGCCGTGGAGAGCTGGGTCTACGACACCAGCGGCGGCAAGCCGGAGTGATCGGCCGCGGCTCCCTCGCGGAGCCGCCGGCGCAGTCTCGCCCATTGCGTTCTCAACGCTCCGTCGCTTCGGCCCGTTGCTGCGGCGATCCCGGATGTGGGGACCTCCCGCATCTTCCAATTCATGAGTTCACGATCAGCATCGTCGAGGTGTGGCATCACTCCTTCGCGAAGCAGTTCCGCGGCCTCGCTTGGGTGGTCGCGTATTGGCGATGCCCTGGTCTGCGTCGGGCAGACTGGATCGCGTTGGATTTGGCGTACATTACCCCTTCGCTTTCGCAGTTGGGTCAGCAGCAGATTATCAGTGATGGCTAGGACGTAGCCCCAGAATTCTGGTTCGGAATCTGTGCTCAGCAATCCTCGCATCACCGCAAGACCGGTGCGTCGCAATGCTGAGCTCATCACATCGTCCACATCGATCCAGTCATGAAGGGTTCCGTGCAGCCTATATCGATCTGGAATGTCGCCTGCTTCGTCGGGCGTGGAGTGTTTCTTCTCGCCCCGCCGAATCCTCCAGCCTATTTTGCCTGTGCCGCTCTCTGCAATGCCGCGGTTACGGGCGTTGGCTTAATCGATTACGTTACATGTGATCAAGCTCTGGAAGCTGCAAAGGAGAATGCCAAGGCGAGCTACTGTGCATGCCTTGATCACAAGCTGGCGAACTGTCCTGACTGGGCGGAGGTTGATCTGGTAGGGTGTCCCTGATGGAATCAGGCCGTAAAGGTGGATGGCAAACGCTTGTCGTGGCGATCTTGATCGCGTGGGTGCTTTCGGTAGCAACGGTGATCTTGGTGCTCCGTCTTCCAATGCCGACCAGAATCGGCGCCGTTGCAACGCGGATGCTGATCGTCGGTGACGGCCCGGGCGAGGGAAAGATCCTCGTCACCGCTCGCCCGGACGGTTCCCCCAGTGTGCTGCTGTACGACGTGTCAGGCCGATCCGTCGCCGAGATGAGCGCAACGCCTACCGGTGTTCCTCGTATCGTGCTCAACGCTCCCGGTGGAGGCCCGTTGCTGAGGCTCGAGGTGACCGGCGCCGGTCTGCCGAGGGTTCGCCTCTCGGATCCTTCGACCGGAAAGCCCGCGTGGTCGGTAACCCTCGATGCGAACGGCGCGCCCGTCGTCGAATCGGTCCCGGCGAATCCGGAATAAGTCTTCTTGCCCATCGGGGCAGATAGCACAACACCAACGATAGTGACCGCAAGCAAAGACCTCGATGGCTCCGGCCGCCGGGGTCTTTTGCCGTCGTTGTTCCCGTGAATGGGTGTGAGACGAGTGCGCGGTCGGGTCGGGAGGAGTTAGGATCCCGCGGCGACGTTGGGCTTGATCGCGCCGATGACCTGCGGGCGCTCCTCGATGATCTGGTCGGCGATCTCCCGGCGGTGCACATCGATCTGACGCGGGAAATCGAAGGCGACGCGGACCCGGTCGCCCTTGATGGACGCGATGCGCACCACGCCGATCGGATTGCGGGGATCTCCGATCACCACCTCTTCCCCCTCCCGTCTTGTGATGACCAGCATGCGGACCTCCCTGCGGCCGGTGCGGGCCGCCACGGGGAATATACCACGCTTGGTGCCAAGGGAAAGGGAACGCCTGGAATTTGACAGAGGGAACCCCCGGGGCCAGGGGGTCCGATAGCGCGGCTCAGGAGGAACGCTCAGCGGACGAGCCTGTGCGCGGGGCGAATCAGTCCACGGATTCGACGCCGGTGATCTCCGGCACGTGCTCGCGCAGGTTCCGCTCGATCCCCATCTGGAGCGTCACCGTGCTGGAGGGGCACCCGACGCACGCCCCGTGCAGGCGGATCTGGACCACGCCATCCGCGGTGACGTCAACCAGTTCGACGTCGCCGCCGTCGGCCTGCACGGCCGGGCGGATCAGGTTCAGAACGCGGTGCACCCGCTCCTTCACCGAGGGGGTGGACCCGGCGGAAGGCCTGGGGGAGACCGGGGTCGGCGATGGGGACGAGGGGTGCGTCACGGGGGAAGGGCCTTGAGAGCGTCGTGAGATTCTAGTTTGGTCAGCCGGGGAAACCAAAGCCCACACGGAAGATCGGGAAAGTTCCGGCCCACGCGATTTGCCGACGGTGGCCGAGTGGGCGCACCTAGACTCGGTCCATGATTCCAGGACCGACTGCCGGACGCCGATGCACCGGGCGGCGGGGGGATGGGCGTGGGGAGGCCGCCGTAATTCGGGATGGATTCATAACTTGCGCAGCGGTCGGGCTCGTCGCGGCGGGGTGTTTCGTCGGCTGCGCCGGCTCCGGGACGGCGAAGACGCCGCCGGGTGGGGGGGATCCGGTGGCGATCGCGAAGGATCCCGAGGCGCACACCAGCGCGCGGCTCCGGGCGGTGGAGCGGATCTGGGAGGAGGCCGAGGCGGGGCGGATGGATCGCGCGGCCGCGAGGGAGCAGCTCAAGTCGATCATCTGGACCCGCCAGCCGGGGGTGATCCGGACGCGGGCGATCGAGGTGCTGCTGCTGGACGACCGCGAGGAGGGCCTGGCGGACACGCGGAACATGCTCGGGCTGCGGCTGCCGACCGAGACGGACTGGTCGGTGATCGGCCTGATCTGCGAGACGGCCGCGGCGAGGGGGTGGACGGACCTGACGCCGGCGATCGTGCGGAGTTACGCCCGGCCGGTGTTCGAGCCGGCGGACGATGCGCGGCCGGAGCGGCGAGCGCTGGAGCGTCTGCACCCCGGGGTGAGCGTCGAGGAGACGGTGTACCGCGTCTTCGCTGCGAGGCCGGCGCCTGGGTTGAGCGAACTGGCGCTGGAGCGGGCGGAGCGGGCCAGGCGGGACGCGTGGGAACTGCTGGGGCGGCTGGACCCGGACGGGGCGGCCCGGCGCGATCTGCTGGCGGCGGACGACGGCGACGGCGGGGCGGACCCGATGATCGCGACGCTGCGCCGTTCCGCGCGGGAACTGCGGGCGGTACCGGTGACGGGATCGGAACTGGAGTGGGTGCTGAGGCTCCAGGAGCCGGACGCGGCGGCGTGGTGGGCGGAGGCGGCCGCGGCAGTGGGGGGGCTGAGCGAGGCGCAGGCCCAGGGGTTGTGCGTGCGTCACGCGGAGGCGGTGCGCTGGGCGGCCCGGCATCGGCCGGCGTGGGTGAAGGCGGGGCGAGAGGAACTCCTCGCCGAGTTGCGGTCGCGCCTGGCGGGGCGGCGGATCTATGAGCGCGAGGCAGAGGCAGGGACGGCGACGCCGGCACGGCGCGAGCGGCTGCGAGAGAACGAGGCGTCGCTCGCCTGGGGGGACGTGCTGGCGATCCTGGTGATCGACGAGGCGCTCCGGGACAACGGGGTCGTGAGCGCGCTCTTCGAGCAGGCGGAGACCGACCGGCGGGACACGAGCACGGAGCACGGCGGGGTGCTGGTGGCCGCGGGGCTTGGGGAGGCGGGGTTCCGCGCGGTGGCGTACCCGCCGCGGCCGACCCAGCGGGTTGACGACACGACGTTCATCGCTCCGGAGGACATGTTCCGCCAGGCGCCGACCGCGCTGGCCCACTACCACTTCCACGTGCAGTCGGTGCGGAACCGGGCGTACGCCGGGCCGGGGCCGGGAGATGCGGAGTACGCGAACAAGCACGGCCGCTCGTGCGTGGTGCTCACCAGCCTTGATGAGAATCGTCTGAACGTCGATTACTACCAGCGGGGCGGGGCGGTAGTGGACCTGGGGGCGATCGAGCGATGAGCGTGGGGCGGACGGGCGAGACCAACAAGGCCCGGCGTCTGGGAAGAGGGGGAAGAGCACGGGCCGGGAGCCCGTGCCATGGCCGAGGAGCCCGATGCAGTTCTGGGTGATCATCCTGTTTGCGGTGGTGCTGCTGCGGAACTCGCTGGGTTCGGCGGTCGGGACCGGCGCGTTCGGGCTGTCGGGGTGGGAGACGGCGGCGCTGGCGCTGGGGCCGCTGGCGGCGCTGGCGCTCGGGACGCACCTGGTGCTGCTGGGGGCGTGGCGGCTGCTGGACCGCACGGGCTCGATGCGGGCGCTGGCGCTGGCCGATCGGATGGTGACGGTCGGCCGCGCGGGCGTGGTTGCGCTGCACGCGTTCAACATCCTCGTGCTCGGATGGCTGGACCTGGTGCGGGAGTCGATCGGCGACCTGGTGCTGGTGGACGAGGCGCTCGGGGTCGCGCCGCCGCTTGCGGCGATCGCGGCGATGTGGTGGTCGTTCTATCCGATCGACCGGGCGCTGCGCGAGGCGGCGCAGATGCGCCGCTTCGACACCGGCCAGCCGGTGTACCCGGTGCCGTCGCGCGGGGCCTACCTGTGGTCGAACCTGCGGCACAGCGTGCTGCTGACCGCGGTGCCGATGACGCTGGTGGTGGGGTGGATCGAGACGTTCGAACTCGTGCTCCGCCGGGCCGGGGACTGGGGAGGGACGCACCCGTCTTCCTGGAGGCCGGTGGCCGCGCTGGCGCGGTGGGTGCACGAGCCGGGGGTGCACGAATGGGTGACCACGGGGGGGCACCTCGTCGGCATCGCGGCGGTCTTCCTGCTGGGGCCGCTCGCGATGCGCATGGTGTGGGACACGGTGCCGCTGGGGGCGGGGCCGATGCGCGACCGGCTGGAGTCGATGTGCGGTCGGACGCGCGTCGGGGTGCGCGAGTTGCTGGTGTGGCGGACGCACGGGTCGATGGTCAACGGGGCGGTCATGGGGCTGGTCGCGCCGGTGCGCTACGTGCTGCTGACCGATGCGCTGCTGGACTCGCTCCCGGAGCGGCAGGTGGAGGCGGTGATGGCGCACGAGTTGGCGCACGTCCGCCGGCGGCACATCCCGTGGCTGGCGGGGGTGATGTTCGCGGGGTTCAGCGCGGTCGCCCTCCTGGCGGACTGGGCGGCCCGGCTCGTGCCCTGGCCGAGCGCCGGCGCCGCGGCCAGCGCGGCGGACATCGCCCTGGGCGCCGGATCGCTGGCGGTGGTGCTGGTGGGGTTCGGCTACGCGAGCCGGCGGTTCGAGTGGCAGGCGGACGCGTTCGCGGCCCAGCACCTGGCCGGCGACTCGCCGACGGTGACGCACGAGGCGGTGGAGGCGATGGCGGGGGCGCTGGAGTCGGTGGCGCGCCTGAACCACATTCCGCGGCGGAAGTTCACCTGGCGGCACGGCTCGATCGCGCAGCGGCAGCAGAAGCTGCGGGCCCTCGTGGGGCTTCCGGTGGACGACCTGCCCATCGACCGCGAGGTGCGCCGGATCAAGCTCGTGGCGGTGGTGGTGCTGGCGCTGTCCGTGGGCGTGGGGGTGGTGCAGGGGCTGGGATAGGGGAGTTCGGCATGAGGCACGAGGCGCTCGGCACTCGTGGCTGTTGAAGTGCCGCGGTCGGGTTCGCCAGGGGGGCGACGATGGGTTGTAGGATCTCGCGGGTCTGGAGGCCGCCGTGATCAGGTTCGTCAAGATGCACGGGATCGGGAACGACTACGTCTACGTGGACGTGGCGAGCGATCCCGCGCTGGAGGGGCGGTTCGACGGCGAGGCGGGGCGGGCGCTGGTGCGGCGCATGAGCGACCGGCACCGGGGGATCGGGGGCGACGGCGTCATTCTGGTCGCGCGGCCGCGGGAGGGAGCGGGGAAGGGGGCCGACGTGCGGATGCGCATGTTCAACGCCGACGGGAGCGAGTCGGAGATGTGCGGCAACGGGGTGCGGTGCGTGGCGAAGTTCGCGCACGACCGGCTGGGGGTGACAAGGAACCCGATGCGGGTGGAGACGGGGCGCGGGGTGCTGCCCATCGAGTACCGCGCGGAAGGGGGCCGGCTCGTCGAGGCGACGGTGGACATGGGGGCGCCGATCCTGGAACTCGAGCGGATCCCGGTCGATCCGGCGCGGGTGCTGGGGACGGGGCGCGAGCACGAGTGGACGCTCGACGGGGCGGCGGGCGAGGTGCGATGGACGTTCGTGTCGATGGGGAACCCGCACGCGGTGACGTTCGGCGTGCCGCTGGATGGGCGTGCGCCGGGGGGCGGCGACCTGTTGGGGACAGCGCTCGGGCCGGAAACGGAGACCCATCCGGCCTTCCCCCGCCGGGTCAACGTTCACATCGCCGAGGTCGTCTCGTCGCGGGAAGCGAGGATGCGGACGTGGGAGCGCGGCGCGGGGCTGACGCAGGCGTGCGGGACGGGGGCGTGCGCCGTGCTGGTGGCGGGGGTGCTGACGGGGAGGCTCCAGCGCGACGCCCTGATCCGTCTGCCGGGCGGGGACCTGCGGATCCGGTGGGATGAAGGCGTCGGGGAGGGGGAGAGGGCCGACGCGGCGGGGCACGTCTTCATGACGGGGCCGGCGGAGGAGGTGTTCGAGGGGGTGTGGATGGGCTGAGGCGGGGAAGAAGGGAGTGGGGGGAGCCGGTGCGGGAGGTCTGGCCGCGTTGGCGACGGGCGGGCGGCGGTGTAGCATGCCGCCCCGGGGGGTGTCGCTGAAGGGATCACATGGCCAGGCTGCACGAGTATCAGGGCAAGGCGCTGCTCGCGGGAGCAGGGCTTGTTGTGCCGCGCGGAGCCGCGGCGGGGAGCGCGGAGGAGGCGGCTGAGATTGCGTCGCGATTGCTGGCGGAGGGGGCGCCGGCCGTCGTGGTGAAGATTCAGGCGTGGACGACCGGGCGGGCGGCGATCGGCGGGGTGGCGTTCGCGCAGACGGCGGCGGAGGCCGCGGAGCACGCGCGGCGGATGCTGGGAATGACGATCGTGCAGTTCCCGGTCGAGAAGGTGCTGGTGGAGGAGAGGCTCGACATCGCGCCCGATGGCGAGTTCTTCGTGTCGTTGATGGTGGACGACCGGCTGCGGGCGCCGGCGCTGCTCGTGTCGCTGACGGGCGGGTCGGGGATCGAGGAGCGCGGGCAGGGGGTTCATAAGTTGGCGTGCGATGTGGTGCGCGGGCCGGACGAGGGGGAACTGCGGCGCATCTTCGCGGGCGTCAAGCCGGAATGGGCGGAGGGGCTGGTGGGGGCGGTGCGGACGATCTTCGAGACGGCGAGGAGGCACGAGGCAAGATCACTCGAGGTCAACCCGCTGGTGGTGACGCGCGACGGGCGCGTCGTCGCGGCGGACTGCCGGATCACGATCGACGACTACGCGGTGTTCCGGCACCCGGACCTGGGGATCGACATCGCCCGCGAACTGGACCACCCGCCGACGGCGCTGGAGCGCATCGCCTACGCGGTCGAGCAGGCGGATCACCGGGGGACGTTCTACTTCGCGCAACTGGCGACCCGAGCGGCGGAAGGGTCGAAGGGGCTGATCGGCTTCCACGGGGCCGGCGGCGGCGGGTCCATGATGTCGATGGACGCGATCACGAACGAGGGGTTCACGATCGCGAACTTCACGGACACGAGCGGGAACCCGTCGAGCGCGAAGGTGTACCGCGCCGCCCGGATCATCCTGAGCCAGCCGGGACTGGTGGGGTACTTCGGGTCGGGGTCGGGCGTGGCGAGCCAGGAGCAGTTCTGGTCGGCCTACGGGCTGGCGAAGGCGTTCTGGGAACTGGAACTGTCGATCCCGGCGGTGATCCGGCTCGGCGGGAACAGCGAGGACCGGGCGGTGGAGATCCTGGAGGACGCCTGCCGCGAGTTGCCCGCGAAGGTCGAGGGGTACCGCAAGACGGACCCGCCGGCGAAGATCGCGGCGAGGTTCGCGGAACTGGTGCGGGAAAGTGGGGGGAGGGCATGGGAGCCGCGAAAGCCGCGGCGGCCGGCGTTCGTAGGAACCGCGGGCGCGGTGTCGTTCCCGATCAGGGGCGGCCGGGTGTGGGTGGACGCGGCGAACTGGGCGAGAGTGGGGCCGATCGTCGTCTCCCGGTCCTCGAACCTCATCAAGGACGTTGACGGCAAGCCCGCGCCGGCGCTGCCGCTGGAGGAGATCGCGGGCAAAGACAGCGAACTGATCGCGTGCGAGGTCGAGTGCCGCCGGGCGGGGGTGGAGGGGGTGTTTGTGGAGCTGGAGATTCCGGGGCTCGATCCGGTTCAAAGTGGACAGTGAAGAATGGAAAGCGGAGATCGGTTGGGCGCGGGTGGCAAGGCGGGAGCGAGCTGATGGGACGGCTGAAGCCCGAGATGCTCGGCCGGATGGCGGAGTACGCCGATCGGGTGCTCGACGTGGCCGAGGCGCTCGAACGTCAGGGGCGATCTCGGCGGGTTGTCGATCAGGTCGCCGGATGCGGGACGTCGATCGGGGCGAATACCTTCGAGGCGGACCAGGCGATGACCAGAAAGGACTTCGCCAGGACGATGGCGATCACCGCCAAGGAGTTGGGTGAATCGAGGTTCCGGCTGCGGCTCGTAAGCCGCCGCGGCTGGATCAAGTCTGCTCGGCTGGCCGAGCTTCTCAACGAGACCGACGAACTGCTCGCCATCAGGAAGGCGATGATCGTGCGCACTCGCGGTGCATCCGCCTCAAGGCGCACCCGGCGATCCGGCTAGTTGCTGCACCCTTCATTTCCACTTTTCACTGTCCACTTTCCACTGTCCGAGACATCCATGGCAATTCTCATCGACGAAACCAAACGCGTCATCGTTCAGGGCATCACCGGCCGCGAGGGCATGGCCCGTGCTCGCCTCATGAAGGACTACGGGACCCGGGTGGTCGGCGGCGTGACGCCGGGCAAGGGGGGCCGGGAGGTCCTGGGCGTCCCCGTGTTCAACACGTGCGGCGAGGCGGTGGACGCGCTGGGCGGCGTGGACATCTCGGTGGTGTTCGTCCCCGCGCCGATGGTCAAGCCGGCCGCGATCGAGGCGATCGAGGCCGGGGTGAAGCTGGTCGTGCTCGTCGCCGACCGCGTGCCGGTGTGGGACGCGATGGAGATCGCCGCCGCGGCCAAGAGCGCTGGGGCGGAGTTCGTCGGGCCGAACACGCTGGGCATCCTGAGCCCCGGGCGTGCGGTGGTGGGGATGATCGGCGGGCGAGCGGAGTCGGCGCGGGAATGGTTCAAGCCGCCGCGGCCGACGGGGGTTGGGATCATCTCCCGCTCCGGCGGCATGGCCTCGAGCACGGGGTACTACCTCGGCCAGGCGGGGGTGCGGATCTCCACGATCGTGCACATCGGGGGCGACGCGGTGCTGGGGCTGCGGGCGCCGGATGTGGCGCTCAAGTTCGAGCAGGACCCGCAGACGGACGCGATCGTCCTCTTCGGCGAGATCGGCGGGTCGCAGGAGGAGGATCTGGCGGAACTGATCAGAGCGGGACGGGTGACCAAGCCGGTGATCGCGTACATCGGCGGCAAGGCCGCACGCGAGGGGACGCGGTTCAGCCACGCGGGGGCGATCGTCGAGGGGGGGCGAGGGGGGCACGCGGGGAAGGTGGCGGCGCTGCGCGAGGTCGGCGCGACGGTGGTCGATTCGTTCGGCGAACTGCCGGAGGCGACGGCGCGGATCCTCCGGTCGCGTGACAGCCGGAGCCTGATGAGCGACCAGGAGCGGCGTGCGGTGTGGACGACGGCGGTGACGGAGATCCGTCCCAACCGCGTCGCGGTCCGCGGGCACAACATCGCGGACCTGATGGGGAAGGTGTCGTTCGGCGCGGCGGTGTACCTGATCCTGACGGGGAGGCTGCCGGACGAGAAGGTGGGGCGCCTGATGGACGCCATCCTGGTCTCGAGCATCGACCACGGGGCCACGCCGCCCAGCGCGCTGGCCGCGAGGACGGTGGCGAGCACCGGGGCGACGCTGAGCGCCAGCGTCGCCGCGGGGATCATGTCGATCAACCGGCACCACGGCGGGGCGATCGAGGACTGCGCGCGGACGCTCGCGGCGCTGATCGAACGGGCGAAGGCGGAGGGGAAGACGCTCGACGAGGCGGCGACGGCGCTGGTGGCCGAGATCAAGGCGACCGGGGCGAGGATCTCCGGGTTCGGCCACCGGGTGCACACGAAGGACCCGCGGACCGTGCGGCTGTTCGAACTCGCGGCGGAGGCGGGGCTGGGAGACGGGGAAAGTGGAAAGCGAAAAGTGGAAAGTGGAACGTCGGATTCCCCATCTCCACTTTCCGCTGTCCACGTTCCACTGTCGCACATCGCCGCCGCGCGGGCCGTGGAGCGTGCTTTCGCGGCCACCGGCAAGCCGCTGCCCATCAACGTGGACGGCGCGATCGGGGCGATCCTGGCGGACCTGGGGCTTGATCCGAAGGTGTTCAACGGCATCTTCATGATCGCGCGGACGCCGGGCCTGGTGGCGCACGTCGTCGAGGAGCAGACCCGCGAGAAGCCGATGCGGCGGATCGACCCGGTCAACCACGCCTACGACGGGCCGATGGCGGAAGATGGGCGAGAGGGGATCCGCGGTGAGCGGTGAAGCGGCGGAGAGCGGATGCCCGGTCATCGAGACGCCGCGGCTCGTGCTGCGGGGCTTTGAGGCGTCGGATGCTGAGGCGGTGGAGCGGCTGGCCGGGGACCGGGCGATCGCGGAGATGACGCTGCGGCTGCCGCACCCGTACCGGGTGGAGGACGCCCGGGAGTGGATCGCAGTGCTCGCGGGCGCCTCGGCGCGAGGGGAGTCCATCACGTGGGCGGCGACGTTGCGGGAAAGCGGCGAGTTGATCGGCGCCGTGGGGCTTGAACTCAACCTCGCCGAGTACGCGCGCCACCGGGCCGAGCTGGGGTACTGGATCGGTCGGCCGTACTGGGGACGCGGCTACGCGACCGAGGCGGGCAGGGCGGTGCTGCGGCACGCCTTCGAGACGATGGGGCTGCGCCGCGTGTACGCCACGCACTTCGCGAAGAACCCGGCCTCGGGGCGGGTGCTGGAGAAGCTGGGGATGCGGCGGGAGGGGGTGATGAGGGGCTACGTCGTCAAATGGGGGGAAGTGCTGGACGGCGTGATCATGGCGATCCTGCGCGAAGACTGGGACGCGATGAGGAAGCAGGACCTGGGGAACGCCGGGACGGAGCAAGCCTGAGTGGCCGAGGCGGGCAGGGCGCGCCGCTGGAGGTGCCGACGATGGACCGCGAGACGATGCTGAGGCTGTGGGATGCGTCGTGGTCGGAGGGGAGGGGCGTGCCGCCGTGGGCCCGTGCCGTGGGGGGGCTGACCGCGGAGCAGGCCGCGTGGCGGCCCGGGCCGGGGCGGCACTCGATCTGGCAGAACGTCAACCACGTCAGCATCTGGCGGGAGTACGTGGCCGCCAGAGTCCTCGGCCGGCCCGGGCTGACGCGCGACGAGGTCTACGCACGGAACTTCGAGGAGCCTCAAGAGGCCACCGCCGCGGCGTGGCAGGAGACGCAGGCGAGGCTCCGCCGGTCGCACGAGGCGATGCGCGAGGTGATCGCGGCGCCGGGCGCCAGGCTGGAGGACGTGGTCGAGCACTTCGGGCACGACTGCTACCACCTGGGCCAGATCATGCTCCTGCGGGCATTGCAGGGGCTGGAGCCGATCGAGTAGGGCGGGTTGCCTGCGGGCCGGCCTCCAGGCCGTTCTGATGCCGGCCGGCGTAGGGTGCAGGGTTCTGGTTCGGCCAATCATCACGCGCGGGACACGAGGTGCAGGACCGGGTGTTCGCAGGCCATCCTGGGACAGCACCCCGATCCACCGCCGGAGGTCACCGTTTCGATGGAGGTCGACATCTTGTCGCTCCGTTCACCGGCGGACGCCGAGTTGATCGACGGTTCGATCGGGGAAGGGTCCCCCTCCATCAGACGTTCGGCTACTACGCACACGGCGTCGGGGAGGAAACCGCCATTCTGTCCAGTGGCTGGAAGGGCCGGTTGATCCCGTTTCAGACGCCGGCCACCGGGGGCGCCACAGGGCTCTGCCTGGAGGTCCACGATCTGGCGGCCGCGAGAAGGACCTCGCGTACGTCGGGGCCCTTCTGTGCCACGGCATCGCGGACGCCGAAACGATCCACGAGCGATTGGAAGCCCTGCCTCTCGCCGGGGCTCCGTTGGATGTATGCCGATCGCGGCTGCGACGGTTGCTGGGGCCGCCGACGTGACAGGGCCGTCCTTGGCGAGGTATGCTTCCGCCATGGCATACACCACCGCCGACATCGCCCAGCTCTTTCCCAACATCATGGACATCAAGGACGCCGCGCTGCGGGACAGGGTCGCCGCGGTGTGGGACGAGGCCCTGACGACCGGGTGCGGGGGCAAGGGGTGGACGTTCGACGAGATCCGCGCGATCCCCTTCACGCTGCTGGCGGGGAAGATCGACCTGCGCTTCGTCGAGCACATCAACAGCTGCTGCAAGCAGTGCATCGCCATCGCCGGGGTGCTGAAGGAGGTCTTCGGCGACCGCGTTCCGGTGAACCTCGACGTGCTGATCGCCGGGGCGCTGCTGGCGGACGTGGGGAAGATGCTCGAGTTCGACAAGAACGACCGCGGCGAGGTGGTCAAGGGCCGCTACGGCGACCTGCTCCGCCACCCCTTCAGCGGCGTGGCGATGTGCTACAAGCACGGCCTGCCGCCCGAGGTCATGCACATCGTCGCCACCCACAGCCACGAGGGGGACAAGGTGGAGCGGACGATCGAGTCGTGGATCTTCCACCACGCGGACTTCGTGGACTTCGACATCGCGAAGGTGCTGGGGAAGATGGCGGGGAAGTAGAGGTACGTTCGCGGCGAGGGGCGCGGTGGACGATCCGGTCGTGCCCGACCCTCATGAGACCGTCCGGCTTCACGCCGCGGCGTACGCGATCGGGCTGTTCCCTGGAACCTTCCGCGGACGGCCGACCGGGCACTCCTCGCCTGATGTCCGAACTGGGGGCCTTGCTTCGCGAAGGTTCTGGCGGAGCCGGGCGTCGATTCCCGGCCGCGTCGGAGGCTGTGGGGACCACGGCGCGCCGGTGCATGGAGCCTCTGACGCACTCGGATCGCCCGGCGCAGGAGGGGCTTTGAAGGCTCGAGAAGCATCGGAGATCCGGCCCGGGACGTCCTCCCCGACAAAGAGTACGTCGAATCCGGCCTGGACCGTCGGACGCCGATCGGGACGTTTGGGTCGTACGGCGAGCCGGGGAGAACTTCCACAAGATTCAGCAGCGGTACATCGAGAGCGAGGAGAAGCGGCACGCGATCCTGGATCGGGAGGCGAGGGCGAAGGCCCGTGCATGGCTCGATCGGCACCCGCGGGAGCCCCGGCCCGTTCGCGGCGGCGGCCTTCGGGGGTGAGGGCCGTCGCGGGGGAGCAACCTGCGATCCGGCATGTCCGCATTGCCCGATAAGTCGGACGTCATTTTCCAGCGGATGGTCAACGCCGTGGAACAGGGCCGCCGACGTTTGCTCCGTGCGACACACGCCCTTCGGGCCAGCGGCGTGGACTACGCCGTCGCGGGCGGGAACGCCGTCGCGGCATGGGTCGCGACCGTGGACGAGGCCGCGGTGCGGAACACGCGAGACGTGGACATCATGGTTCGGCGTGCCGATTTCGAGCGAGCGAGTGAGGCGCTGGAGAGACCAGGATTCGTTTATCGTCGGGCCGAGGGGCTGGACATCTTCCTCGACTCCGCGGCGGCAAGCCCCAGGTAAGGCGTGCATCTCGTCTTTGCCGGCGAGTTTGTAAAGCCGGCGAGCCGGAGCCGAACCCCGATGTGGAGGGGCCGACCGACCTGGGCTTGTTCCGGGTGCTCAATCTCGATGCACTGGTGCGCATCAAGTTCACTGCGTATCGCCGGAAGGATCAGGTTCACCTGCTCGACATGAGCGGCGTTGGTCTTCTCGACCAGTCATGGACAGCGAAACGACCGCCCGTGCTGGCCGAGCGGCTCCTGACCCTGCTGGATTCGCCTGAGGGATAGAAGCGCATCGCCATGAGGATCATCCTCCCCGGCGGCTCCGGCCACATCGGCGGCATCCTCGCCCGCCGCTTCCACGCCCGCGGCCACGAGGTCGTGGTGCTCACGCGTACGCCGCGGCAGGCCCCGTGGCGGACGGCGCTGTGGGACGGGCGGGCGGTGGGGGAGTGGGCCGCGGAGGTGGACGGGGCGGACATGGCGATCAACCTCGCCGGAAGGAGACGGAGTTGATGCTCAAGAGCCGTCGGGTGGTGCCGGGGCGGCTGCTCGCGGGGGGATTCGAGTTCGAGTACCCGCACCGGGCGGACGCGGCGAGAGAACGGTGCGGACGGGTCAGAGCGATGGGGAGGGGAGGATGAAGAGGTGTGGAAGTGAGCAGGTGTTCAGGCGAGGGGAGGCGACACGGGTGGCCTGCCTGCCCGTGCGGCCGGTCGAGACCGAGAGAGCACGCCCGCTCCCCGGAGCCCATACCGAAGGTTGATTACCCTTCCTCCGCGCCCGCCATCTGCCGGACGAAGGCGTCCGCCTCCGCGATGGATTGCTCCATCTCGCGGATGAGCCGCTCCACGTCGCTCTGGATCTCCGCCGCGGTCCCCTGCAGGCTCGCGATGGCGCGGGCGTTGAGGTTGTGTTTCAGGAACAGGACCTGGTCGCGGAAGGCGGCCAGGACGGGGGGCATCTTCGCCTCGGCGCTGCGCATCGCGGCCAGCAGCCGCTGGTACTGCGCCCGGGTCTCGTCCAGTTGCCGCTCGCTGGCCCGGCGGAGGCTCTCGCTCTCGTACTCGTCCAGCTCGGCCTCCCACTCCTTGAACAGGGCGTTGGCGACGCGCTCCACGGCGTCGATCCGCTTTGTGACGTCGCCAGCCTGACTCTGGCTGCGCTCGTAGGCCCGGCTGAGGCGGGTGTACCGCTCCTCAAGGTCCGCGACGCTCGCCCGCGTGTCGGTGACGGCGAGGAACTCTTCCAGTGCCGACTGGAACTGCTCCTTGGCCTCCTGCTGCTCGTTGCGGGCGGCCTTGACGCTGTCCACGAGCTGCTCCCGCTTGGCGTAGCCGAACCGCTCCTTGATGGCGATGCCGGCGGAGGCGCAGCCCGCGGCGGCGCCGGCGATCCAGATGCCGAACAGAAGCATGCTCGCAAGGTGCAAGATCGGGCGCATCGTGTCTTCTCCGGCACGGGGGCCAGTCCGGGGCGTGCCCACCTGTGCGGATCGTACCAGCCGCGGACGGACGCCCATGAGGACCGGGACCGGACGGGAGTTGGCCGGGTCGTCAAGGCGGACGATAAAGCTACGATCCGCCTCGGTTTGCATTTCTGGAGGAGGTCTCGAAATGGTGAATGTGCTCGTCCTCGGCGCCGGCCGCGTTGGAAAATCGGTCGCCGAACTGCTCCTTGCCTGCGGACGTGGGGCGTACAGCGTCACCCTCGCGGACCGGGACGAGACGAACCTCCAGCGGGCGCGGGAGAACCTTTCCCGCCTCGGGGACCGGCTGGGCCGGCCGGTGCAGTTCGCCACCAGGCAGCTCGACGCCTCCGATCCCGCCGCGATGCGCGACGCCCTCAAGGGGCACGAGTACGTCATCTGCATGCTCCCCTTCAACTGCGTCGCCGGCGTGGCGGACCTGGCCAACGAACTCGGCGTGCACTATTTCGACGTCACCGAGGACGTCGAGACGACCGAGCGTGTGCGAGCGATCGAGGCCTCCGGGAGGGCGAAGGTGGCTCTGGTGCCGCAGTGCGGCCTCGCGCCGGGGTACATCGCCATCGCGGCCCACCACGTCGCCAAGCGCTTCGAGAAGATCCACAGCCTGACGCTCCGGGTCGGCGCCCTGCCGCAGTACCCGACCAACGCGCTGAAGTACAACGTCACGTGGTCGGCCGCGGGGGTCGTGAACGAGTACTGCGAGCCGTGCAACGTGATGCTCGGCGGGAAGATGGTGAAGGTCCCGGCGCTGGAGGGGCTGGAGAACTTCTCCTTCGAGGGGGTCGAGTACGAGGCGTTCTACACCTCCGGCGGCGTGGGAACGCTGATCGAGACGCTGGTCGAGGAGGGCAGGACGGGGCCGGAGACGGCGATCGCCTACAAGACGATCCGCTACCCCGGTCACCGCGACTTGATGAAGTTCCTCCTGGAGGATCTGCGCCTTGGGTCGGAGACGGACCCGAGGTTCAACCGCGCCACCGCGGTGGAACTGCTGGAGCACGGCGTGCCGCGGACGCTGCAGGACGTCATCGTCGTGTTCATCAACGGCGTGGGGACCTTCCCGGGGAGCCCGATCCCGCAGCAGGTGAACTTCCATCGTTCGATCCGCGCGGTGGAGCTGCTCGGGCGGACGTGGCCGGGGATCGAACTGACGACCTCGGCCGGCGTGTGCGCGATGGTGGACCTGCACCGGCAGGGGAAACTCCCCAGGACCGGGCTCATCCGTCAGGAGCAGTGCGACCTGGAGCTGTTCAACCAGACCGTCTTCGGGCTGGCCTATGAGAACCCTGAGGGCCTGGAGGCGGCGGTGGCCGGGCGGGCGTAGTGCCGCAGCGGGGCTCCGGTCTCGCATCCGGGGCGGCTTCAATGGAAGATCAGGGGTGTGACGGGTGACCAGCTCCGCGAGGCTGTGCGGGCGCAGCCGTTCCGCCCCTTTCTCCTGAAGACCGCGAGCGGGAGCGAGTACATCATCGAGCCCCCCGAACCCCTGACGCTCTCCCCCGGCGGACGCACGGCCTTCATATTCCAGAACCCCGACGCGGCGGCGATCGTGGATGTGGCCATGATTGACTCGATCCACTTCCTTGAAGAGGGCGGCAAGCGCCCGCTCCGCCTGGCCGTTACCCTCACTCCTCCTCAGCAGTTCCCGCCGCCGGGCCCATCCCCCGCTGATCGAACATCAGCCGCAGCTCGTTGTCCATCGGCATCCGCATCCGAAGCCGAAGCATCTCCTCGACCGTCCGCCCGATCCCGTCCGCCCCGGGGAAGAGCGCCGCGGCGGTGAGGTTCATGCCGGCCAGCGTGTGCATGAGCGCGGCCTTCGCCCTCGCCGGGATGATCAGCTTGCGGCAGTGCTCGGGGCCGACGAGTTCCTCGATCAGGGCGTCGTGCCGCCCGCGGAACCCGCTGGCGAGGGTGAAGAACCCCTGCTGGGCGATGATCCGCGGGTTCTCCCAATCCGGGTAGACCAGGTGGATCCCCGGCGGCGGCGACGCGAACTGCTCCGCCCACGCCATGGGGTCGCTCGCTCGCCGGATGCGCTGCAGGGTCTCCATCCACTCCCGCGGCGTGGCACGGACCAGTTCATCCAGATCGAACAGCCACACCGCCCCGTCGGATTCCTTCCCATCCGGCGCACGCCCGGTCTGGCAGGCGAAGTACGCCGCGACCCACGGCGAGCGGCTCCAGTCCAGCAGCCGCGTCGGCCCGCCGTAGTGCCGCAGCAGTTGCATCGTTCCCAGCATCGTGTCCAGAAGCGGCCGCTCCGCGGCGGTGAGGAAGTTGAGCGCCCGCCGCTGGAAGACCTGCAGGGACGAGACCTCCTTGAGGACCGCCGCGGGGTCGGAGTCCGCCGGGTCCAGCAGGCGGTCGAAGGTGCTGCTCAGGTGCCGCTTGGCCGCGCTGGCCTGCCCGCGGCAGGCGACGGCCCCCGCGGCGGACTCACGGCTCAGGTGCTGGATGATCGCGTCGGCGGAGTCGAGGCGGATCTCCTTCCAGGCCATGACCTGACGGTATCCGTCCCGGCGCCGGGTGGCGTACCCCTGCCGATCGACGCTGCGGCACGCCGGGCGCCCCCAGCCGGGGCGACCCCCGATGCCCGTCGCCGCGTGTAGACTGGGGGCATGGCCCCCCTCACCCTCGTCGAGAAGATCGCCACCCGCTACGCCGTCGGCCTCGCCCCCGGGCAGGTCGCCAGGTCCGGGGATTTCATCACGATCCGCCCCAAGCACGTGATGACGCACGACAACACCGGGGCGGTGATCCCGAAGTTCAAGCAGATCGGGGGCGCCGCAGCGCGGATCCACGACCCTCGCCAGCCGGTCTTCGCCATCGACCACGACATCCAGAACACCACCCCGGAGAACCTCGGCAAGTACGCCAAGATCGAGGCGTTCGCGCGGGAGCAGGGGGTGGACTTCTATCCGGCGGGGACCGGCATCTCGCACCAGGTGATGGTCGAGCAGGGATACGTGGTGCCGGGGGCGATGGTCGTCGGCTCCGACTCGCACTCGAACCTGTACGGGGCGATGGCGGCGCTGGGGACGCCGGTGGTCCGGACGGACGCCGCGAGCATCTGGGCGACGGGGGTGACGTGGTGGCAGGTCCCGCCCGTCGCACGCTGCACGCTCAAGGGGCGGCTCCAGCCCGGCGTCGTCGGCAAGGACGTGATCGTCGCCCTCTGCGGGCTCTTCAATAAGGACGAGGTGCTGAATCACGCGGTCGAGTTCGTCGGCGAGGGGATCGCGTCGCTGACGATGGACCAGCGGATGTCCATCGCGAACATGACGACCGAGTGGGGGGCGCTGGCGGGGGTCTTCCCCTTCGATGAGATCCTGCGGGACTACCTGCTGAGCCGGGCGGCGTACTTCGCCGCGGGCCGGCGGCCCGGGACGCGGAGGGAAGGCTCGCTCGGCGGGTACACGAGGGAGGACGTCGAGCGGTGGTGGGCGATCCAAAGTGGCAAATGGAAAGCGGAAAGTGGAAATGGAGATGGATCCGAGTCTCCGCTGACCACTTTTCACGCTCCACTTTTGCCTGATCCCGACGCACGCTACGCCGTCGAACTCGAGATCGACCTCTCCACCATCGTCCCGCACGTCTCCGGCCCCAACGACGTCAAGACGATCCACGCCCTTCCGGACATCGAGTCCCGGCGCGTCCGGATCAACAAGGCGTGGCTGATGAGCTGCGTCAACGCCCGCTACGAGGATCTTGCGGAGGCGGCCCGGATCGTCCGCGGCAAGAAGATCGCCCCCGGCGTCGAGTTCTACGTCGCCGCGGCGAGCGCCGACATCCAGGCCCGCGCCGAGGCCGACGGCCACTGGCAGGCTCTCCTCGACTGCGGCGCCACGCCCCTTCCCCCCGGCTGCGGCACGTGCATCGGGCTCGGCGCCGGCAGGATCCAGAAGGGCGAGGTCGGCATCTCGTCAACGAACCGCAACTTCGAGGGCCGCATGGGCGACCGCGAGGGGCTGGTCTACCTCGGCTCCCCCGCCGTCGTCGCCGCCAGCGCGATCAGCGGCTACATCTGCTCCCCAACCCCCTTCGCCAACACCACGCCGCGTTTCTCGGCGAACCTCCATCCGACCACAGGTGACGCGGCGCTCGGCACTCAGCGCTCAGCGCCCTCTCCAGTGGAGATCATCCCCGGCTTCCCCTCCGTCGTCCGCGGCCGGCTCCTCTGGCTCGATCGCGACAACCTCAACACCGACGGGATCTACGCCGGCAAGTGGACCTACAAGGACGACCTCACCCCCGAGCAGATGGCGGAGGTGATCTTTGAGAACTACGACCCGGCCTTCCGCACCCTCGCCAGGCCCGGTGACGTCGTCGTCAGCGGCGCCAACTTCGGCACCGGCTCCAGCCGCGAGCAGGCCGCGACCGCGCTCAAGCACTTCGGCATCCCCTGCGTCGTCGCGGCCAGTTTCTCCGAGACGTACAAGCGCAACGCCTTCAACAACGGCTTCGTCGTCTTCGAGTGCCCCGACCTGGTGGCCCACCTTCGTTCCAAGCACCCCCGCGGCGGGCCGCCGACCCTGGAGGCGGGCCCGATCGAGGTGGACTACGCGGCGAGCGTGATCCGCTTCGACGGCCGCGAGTTCCCCTTCCCGCCGCTGAGCCCGGTGGCGCAGGAACTGGTGGTCGCCGGCGGGGCGGAGGAGGTCGTGCGGCGGCGGCTGGCCTCGGTTTGACCCCTCCGGGGTGGCGGGCCAGGGGGAGCCGGAGCCTGCGGCTCGCGACCAGTCGGGTTTCGGTAGACTGCCGCCATGACCCAGCACGAGTGCCCGGCCTGTCGGGCCACGATCGCGGTTGCCGACATCAACATCGAGCAGGGCGTCGCCCTCTGCCGCGCGTGCGGGAGGCTCTCCCGGCTCACCGACATCGTCGCGCAGTCCGAGGTGGCGGACCCCTCGCTCGCGGCCGACCCGCCGCCGGGATGCCGTTGGTACCAGGACGGGATGGCCACGGTGCTCGTCGCTACGACCCGCTCGGTCGGAGGCGCCTCCTTCATCCTCCTCTTCTCGCTCTTTTGGAACGGGATCGTCTCGATCTTCGTGCTCATCGCCGCGGCCGGCCTCTATACCAACCTCGTCGGCCCCCTCCCATCGTGGTTCCCGGCGCCGGCGAACGGTCAGGGGAGCAGTGGGGGAGGGGGCGCGCTGATGTCGCTGGGCGAGACGCTCTTCCTGTGCATCTTCCTGACCCCGTTCATTCTGGTCGGCGTTGGATCGTTCCTGGCGGTATTGCACTGCCTCTTCGGCCGCCTGGAGGTCCGCCTGCTCGGAGACGGGGGACAGGTGCGGAACGCCGTCGGCCCATTGAGCTGGAAGCGGAGGTTCAACGCCGCCGAGGTCACGCGCATCAGCGAGGGCCAGACGCCCTACACCCAGAACGGCCGGACCAAGCCGCTCATCGTGATCGAGGCGGACCGGACCATCAGGTTCGGTTCCGGGCTCACCTCGCGCCGACGGCGCTGGATGATGGCGGCGCTGCACGCCCTGCTCCTGGCCGACCCGGCCGTGGGCGGTGCAGGGCGTGCAGGGGCCCTGGGCCGCCGCTGAGCCCGGCGGCGCGGACACGTATGGTCGTGGTGGAGCGGGCCGTGGGGAAGCGCGGCGTCCGGCGGCGAACGTCTCTGATGCTGGGAGGGATCGCGTGCCCGGCATTCCGTGGGGGCAGATCGTCGCCGTGCGGCACGTGCTCGTGCACGTCTATTGGGGAGTGGATCGGAACCGGCTCTGGTCGGCGGCAACGAGCGATGTCCGCGTCCTGATCGCGGCATTGGAGGCGGCCTGTGCGGACTGGCCGTTGCCCAGGCCCGGAGAGGGTTGACCGCGCACGACCCCGCGGCCGCAGGGGCGTTTCTCAGAGCGGTCGGAGTTGATATATTCCAGCCACGCACCCCGCCCCGAGCGGACCCGAGGAGTTCCCCACATGGCCAAGTACCAGATCGCGTGGATGCCCGGCGACGGCGTCGGCGTCGACGTCATGAACGCCACCCGCGTCGTTCTCGATGCTCTCAGGCTCGACGCCGAGTACGTCCCCGCCGACATCGGATGGGAGTTCTGGTGCAAGGAGGGCAACCCCCTCCCCGACCGCACCATCAAGATCCTCCGGGAGAGCACCTGCGCCCTCTTCGGCGCCATCACCAGCAAGCCCCAGGACGAGGCCATGCAGGAGCTCGCCCCCGAGCTCAAGTCCAAGGGCCTGACCTACTTCTCCCCCATCGTCAAGCTCCGCCAGCTCTTCAACCTCCACACCAACCTCCGCCCCTGCAAGAGCTACCCCGGCAACCCGCTCAACTACCGCGGCACCGAGATCGCCACCAAGGGCAAGGCGGACGAGGTCCTGGTGGACATCACCGTCTTCCGCGAGAACACCGAGGGGATGTACGGCGGCGTGGAGTTCTTCCCCGTCCCGGAAGAGGTCTACACCGCCCTGTGCGCGAACCCGCGGATGAAGCCCTGGAAGGAGAAGGGCCTGGAGAACGTCGCCCTCTCCACGCGGATCGTCTCCCGCCAGGGGTGCACCAACATCTGCCGCCAGGCGTTCGAGTACGCCAGGAAGAACGGCCGCAAGCGGGTCACGCTCGTCGAGAAGCCCAACGTCCTCCGCGAGACCGGCGGCCTGATGACGCGCTGCTTCCGCGAGGTCGCCAGGGAGTACCCCGAGATCCGGGCCGACGAGGCGAACATCGACGCCATCTGCATGTGGATGTTCAAGAACCCGCAGGACTACGAGGTCCTCGTCGCCGAGAACATGTTCGGCGACATCGTCTCCGACCTGTGCGCCGGCCTCATCGGGGGCCTCGGCTTCGCCTCCGCCGCCAACATCGGCGACCGTTTCGCCGTCTTCGAGCCCACCCACGGCTCGGCCCCCAAGTACGCCGGCATGAACAAGGTCAACCCGATCGCCTGCATCCTCAGCGCCAAGCTCATGCTCGAGTGGCTCGGCGAGAAGGACCTCGCCGCCCGCGTCGAGAACGCGGTCGCCAGGGTCATCAAGGAGCGCAAGGTCGGCACCTACGACGTCGGCATGTCCAACACGACCATGGAGGTCGCCCAGGAGATCGCCCGGTACGTCTGACGCGCCGGAGTTTCAGCGGCCGATCGGCAGCACCGCTGGAGGCGGTCGGGTGATCCCCTCCCGTTGCGGTGTCTGCTCGCGCGCAAAGCGGTGACGTTCCGGCGAGGCCGCCGAGTTTGAGCCGATCCGCACGCTCGAAGGTCGATGTCGCGCCGACCCGGCTCGGGCAAACCCTCGAACCGGGGGGATGATGCTTCCTTCAGCACAGCCGGTGACCATGCGGCGGTAGAGTCACCCCTGATGCGTGGATGCGCGTGCCGCGACGGCCCGTCGGCGGCCACGTCTCGCCGCGTTGGGGGGCCGCCCAGAAGGCAGGGATCGTGGGGACCGAAGGGTCAGGGGAACGGGTCGCCCCGGGGCGCACAGCCGCGGGGCGGCTTTTCATCAGGGGCGGTTGGGGCAGCGGGGAGCGCTCAGGGGCGCGGGATCTCTTCCCAGTGCCCGTGCATATGGCGGACGATGGCGCCCGTGGTCACGTACAGGACCTGCTCGGCGATGTTCGTGCAATGGTCCGCCATGTCTTCGCACGCGGAGGCGATCTCCTGGAGCGTGAAGGCGAAGTCCACGGAGATGGCGCCGTTGGCCACCCGCTGGGCCCCGTCGCGCATCAGGGCCCGCTTGAACTCGCCGACCGCGTCCTGGCTCGCCAGGACTACGCGGGCGAGGTGGCTGTCCAGACCGTCCATGGCCGTGTTGGTGTCGCGGAGGATGCCCACCACGCTGTTGGCCATGACGCGGAACGTGTCCGGCAGCGGGTGCCCGACGGCTCGAAGGCCGGGGACCTGCTCCGCGACGTACACGCCGGCGTCGGCGATCCGCTCCAGTTCGTTGTTGACCTTCACGATGGTCAGCACCCGGCGGAGCTGCTCCGGCTGAAGGGCCGCCCCCTCGTTGGTGGCGTCGCTGAGCAGTTGCACGGCCGTCCGCTCGATGGCGACGTCAACCCGGTCCACCTCCTCATCCTGGGCGATGACGCGCTCCGCCGCGGCGTCGTCGCGAGCGAAGGCGGCGTCGAACGCGGCCTCGATCAGCCGCTGGACGCGGCGGCCCTGCTCGACCAGGTCCGCCTTGAGGAGCTGGATCCGCTTTTCGAAGCCTTCGGGGGTGATGGGCATGCACTGACCTCGCGGGGGGGCGCGATCCGCCGCGCCGGGAACGATACCACACCGGCGAGCCCCGGGCACGCCCGCCCCCGGCGCGGGCCGGTCTCCCGGTGGACGCCTTACCGTATGATCGCCGGGCCGGGGTCGGCCGCCCCGGGCATTCATACCCGTCACCCGTCGGACCAGCGAGGAGAACCCCCATGCCCTTCGAGATTCAGGTCGTTCACGCCCGCCAGGTGCTTGATTCCCGTGGGAACCCGACGGTGGAGGTGGAGGTCGGCCTGGCCGGGGGCGTGGTTGCGCGGGCCGCCGTCCCCTCCGGGGCCAGCACCGGCGAGAACGAGGCCGTCGAACTCCGCGATGGCGACGCGTCCGTCTACCTGGGCAAGGGCGTCCTCCGGGCCGTCGAGAACGTCAACCAGCGGCTCGCCCCGCTGGTCGAGGGGATGGACGCTCGCGAGCAGGAGGACATCGACGCCGCGATGATCGACCTCGACGGCACCCCCAACAAGGGGGAGATCGGCGCCAACGCCATCCTGGCGGTCTCCATGGCCGTGGCGAAGGCCGCCGCCGAGGCCAGCGGCCTCCCCCTGTACCGCTACCTCGGAGGAACCGCGGCCAAGATCCTCCCCGTCCCCATGATGAACATCCTCAACGGCGGCAAGCACGCCGATAACAACGTGGACTTCCAGGAGTTCATGATCCAGCCCTGGGGCTTCGACGACTTCCACGAAGCGCTCCGGGCCGGCGTGGAGATTTATCACACCCTCAAGAAGGTCCTCCACGAGCGCGGCCTGAGCACCGCCGTCGGCGACGAGGGGGGCTTCGCGCCCGACCTCAAGAGCAACGAGGAGGCCCTGAAGGTCATCGAAGAGGCCGTCGGCAAGGCCGGCTACGACTGGGGCCGGCAGATCTTCGTCGCCCTCGACCCCGCGACCAGCGAACTCTGGAACGAGGCCGCCAAGCAGGGCAAGCAGGGGTACTGCTTCTTCAAGAGCGACAAGGGCCGCATCGCCTCCAGCGAGGAGATGATCCAGCTCTGGAGCGAGTGGTGCGGCAAGTACCCCATCCGCTCCATCGAGGACGGCCTGGCGGAGAACGACTGGGACGGCTGGCGCAGACTCACCCAGGCCCTGGGGGAGAAGATCCAGCTCGTGGGCGACGACCTGTTCGTCACCAACCCGGAGTTCCTCGCCCGCGGCCTGCGCGAGGGGTGCGCCAACGCCATCCTCGTCAAGGTCAACCAGATCGGCACCCTGAGCGAGACTTTCGAGGCCGTCGAACTGGCGAAACGCAACCGCTACGCCTCCATCCTCAGCCACCGCTCCGGCGAGACCGAGGACGCCACCATCGCCGACATCGCCGTGGCGACCAACTGCGGCCAGATCAAGACCGGCGCCCCCGCCCGCTCCGACCGCAACGCCAAGTACAACCAGCTCCTCCGCATCGCCGAGGATCTCGGCGACGCCGCCGTCTACGGCTCGGTGACGTGGAGCCGGTAAGGGCAGGAGGAAGATTCCCCACCGAGGCACGGCGACGTAGAGGGAGCACAGAGAGCCCGGGCGACCAATGGGCTCTCGGGTGGTTCCTGCGCTTGGAGGGGTCGGAGGCCCATCCGATCTGATCCCCTTCTGCGTCCCTCCGCTCCCTCTGCGACCTCTGCGTTCCCTTCCCCTACTTCGCGCTCTCTCTTCGCGTCCGTCGCGCCTGAAGGCCTTTCTCTTGACCTCCCCCTCGGGGTCTCCGTGGTGAGTCTTCTCTTCCCCCCGGGCGGGCCCATCGCGTGACGGCATATCGTTGGCCATGCCGCCCACCACCGAGTCATGGGTCGTCTCACGACGGCTGATCCACAAGGGCCGGAAGTTCGATTTCGAGGCCGTCGCCACCGCCGACGCGAGCGGCCGGACGATCGAGCGCGAGGTCGTGCGCCACCCGGGCGCGGTCACGATCGTGCCCGTGCTGGACGACGGCCGGGTCGTCATGATCCGCAACCGCCGCATCGCCGTGGACGACTGGCTGTATGAGTTCCCGGCGGGAACGCTCGATCCGGGCGAGGATCCCGAGGCGTGCGCCCGGCGGGAACTGATCGAGGAGACCGGCTACGAGGCCTCGTCGATCACGCCCCTCGGGTGGTTCTACACCACGCCCGGCCTCACCGACGAGAAGATGCGGGCGTTCGTCGCGACCGGCCTCCGGCACGTCGGCCAGGCGCTGGAGGAGGACGAGCAGATCGAGGTCCAGGCCCTCGACCTGGAGCGGGTCCTGCGGATGATGGACGGGGGCGAGATCGTCGATGCCAAGTCGATGCTGGCCCTCCTCCTGGCGCTGCGGCGGGGCCTGGTGGGGGCTGGAGGGGGCGTGGAGCGGGCGTGATCTATGGGGTTCGAGGACCGCCGATACTGGGACAGCGAGGACCGGGGCGCGGGGGGCTTCCGCGACGTGCTGCGCCGGATGTTCGGCCAGGGGGACTTCTTCGCCTGGGCCTTTCCCCTCTTCACCGCTTCGGGGATCCGCGTCAGGATCCACCTCCTCTTCGTCCTCTTCATCGCCATCGAACTGATCCGCGCCGCGATCCGGACCGACGTCATGGGCGTCGCCTTCGTGGCGCTCGGCATGGCCTGCCTCTTCACGATGGTCCTGCTGCACGAGTTCGGCCACTGCTTCGCCTGCCGCTGGGTCGGGGGCGAGGCCAACGAGATCCTCATGTGGCCCCTGGGCGGCCTGGCCTATGCCGCGCCGCCGCACGACTGGAAGGCGAGCTTCATCACCACCGCCGGCGGGCCCGCGGTGAACCTCCTGCTGGCTCCGATCCTCGGCGCCGCGATCTTCGCCGCCGGCGGTGGCTGGGGCGACCTCTTCTTCAACTACTTCGCACCCGGCCGGGCCTACGCCGCGAGCGACCTGGCGGGCAGCTGGTGGACCGCCGCCCTCTGGTGGGCGAACTACACCAACCTCCTCCTCTTCGGCTTCAACGTCTTCCTCCCCATGTTCCCGATGGACGGGGGGCGCATGGTGCAGGAACTCCTCTGGGCCCGCCTGGGCTACCGCCGCTCCATGGCCATCGCCGTCAACGTCGGCCTGGTCGCCGCGATCGCCGTCGGCATCTTCTCCATCACCAGCGGCGAGACGATCCTGCTCGGCATCGCCCTCTTCGCCGGCATGACGTGCTACGGCGAGCGCAAGAAGCTCGAGTTCATGGAGGAGGCCGGCCTCCCCGGCTACGACTTCAGCCGCGGCTTCGCCGGCATGCCCGGCGCCGGCCGCGCCTCCAGCCGCGAGGCCGACCGCAAGTACCGCGAGGCCCTCAAACGCCAGGAGCGGGAGCGCCGCGAGCAGGCCGAGGTGGACCGCATCCTCGAGAAGGTCCACAGGTCCGGCCTGGCCAGCCTCACCCGCGCCGAGAAGCGGACGCTCCAGAGGGACACGGAACGAAAACGCCGCGGCCGCTGACGGAATAACCTTCCGCCACGCCTCCCCGCACCGGCACGGACCTTGCTCCGTCAGCGCAGGCGGCGGGGCGGTGGCCGCTTCGAAGGGTGAACGCACGATGGGATTGGCAGACCGCGACTATGCCAGGCCGAGCCTCAGCGGGCGCGGCTATGGCGTTGGCCGCGGCGTCCCGTTCAACACCTGGCTCATCATCATCAACGTCGCGGTCTTCATCCTCGGCCACATCGTCCTCGCCAACGTCTGGATCCCCATCTCCGCCGGCACCGGCTACTACCAGGAGACGCTGAATCCCCAGGGCCAGTGGGTGCCAGTCACGTCCGAGATGATCGACCGGGCCGTCGTGGACCGCTCCGTCCAGCGGCGCGACCCGGACCAGCCCGCCCTCTTCCTCTACCACCCGATCATCGACCCCTCGCTCGCACGCCGCAACGCCGCGGGGGAACTGCTCTTCGACCTCCGCACCGGCCGATTCAGCGGCGAGATCGGGCGCTCCCGCATCATGCACCGCCCGATCATCGACGCCGTCGGCCACTTCTCCACCGGCAAGGCCTTCAGCGACCTCCAGCTCTGGCGCTTCCTCACCTTCCAGTTCCTCCACGCCAACTTCACCCACCTGCTCTTCAACATGCTCGGCCTGTGGTTCTTCGGCGGCATGGTCGAGGCCAGGCTCGGGCCCAGGCGCTACGCGGCCTTCTACCTCCTCTGCGGCGCCGCCGGAGCGGCCCTCTACCTCATCCTCAACCTCCTCGGCTACGGCCTCGGGCTCCGCCTGCCGGGCGTCCTCTTCTCCGACCCCTACACCCCCCTCGTCGGGGCTTCCGCAGGCGTCTTCGGCGTCCTCCTCGCCGCGGCCGCCCTCTACCCGCGTGAGATCGTCTACGTCATGTTCGCGATCCCCATGCGCCTCCGCACCACCGTCTACATCTTCACCGCCGTCGCCGCCTACAACCTCCTCACGCAGAGCAGCAACGCCGGGGGCGAGGCCGCCCACCTCGGCGGCGCGGCCGCGGGGGCGCTGCTCATCCGCCGGACTCACTTCCTCGACGAGGTCGTGGACTTCTTCAGTTTCTCCCGCCGTTCCCCGACCCGCCGCACCGCTCGCAGACCCGCCGGCGCCCCCCGCGGCTGGTACCGCGATGAGGCCGAGGCCGAGCGCGACGCGGTGGACCGCATCCTCGCCAAGGTCCACGCCCGCGGCATCGACAGCCTCACCCCCGAGGAGCGCGAAACGCTCCGCCGCGCCACCAGGCGCTCCGGATCATGACCGCCCCGATCCCCCATCCCAGCCCCGCCCCATCCCCCGCCGCGGCGCACCCGTCGCTGCGCTTCGAGGTCCTCGCTCGCTCGACTGCCACCCGCGCCCGCCTCGGCCGCGTCACCACCCCCCACGGCGCCTTCGACACCCCCGCCTTCATGCCCGTGGGCACCCGCGCCACCGTCAAGGGCGTCTTCCCCTTCCACGTCGGCGCGATCGGCGCCCAGATCCTCCTGGGCAACACCTACCACCTCATGCTCCGCCCCGGCGCCGAACTCATCGCCCGCATGGGCGGGCTTCACCGCTTCATGAACTGGGCCGGCCCCATCCTCACCGACTCCGGCGGCTACCAGGCCTACTCCATGGCCGACCTCAACACCGTCACCGACGACGGCGTGACCTTCCGCTCCATCATCGACGGCAGCCTCGTCACCCTCACACCCGAGCGTGCCGTCGAGATCCAGAACCAACTCGGCGCCGACATCATCATGGCCTTCGACGACTGCCCCCCGTCGATGGACCCGGAATCCGGCCCTGTCAACCAGACCCGCCTGCGCATCGCCGCCCTCCGCGACCGCGGCAAGAGGGGCTACGACCACGCCGCCAGGGTCCGCGCCGCCAACGAGCGCACCATCCGCTGGCTCGAGCGCTGCCGCGCCGCCCATCTTGCCGGCGGTCGCTGGCGCGACCAGGCTCTCTTCGGCATCATCCAGGGGGGGACCGACCTCGCCGAGCGGACGTGGTCCGCCCAGCGTGTCTGCGCCATCGACCTCCCGGGATACGCCATCGGCGGCGTCGCCGTCGGCGAGGCGCCGGAGGAGATCGCCCGCGTCGTCCGCCACACCGCCGCGCTGATGCCCGACGACCGGCCCCGCTACCTCATGGGCGTTGGCTACGAGCGGGACCTCCTCGCCGCCGTCCTGGCCGGGGTGGACATGTTCGATTGCGTCCTCCCCACCCGCAACGCCCGAAACGCCAACGCCTTCACCCCCACGGGCCAGATCCGCCTCCGCAACGCCGCCTTCGCGGATGACCCGCGCCCCATCGAGGAGGGGTGCGACTGCCCCGCCTGCGCCCCAGGCTGGGGAAGTGGGGGGGATGGGGGGGAGGCGGGCGGAACAGGCGGGCTATCGGCGCTTGGTGGGGGCGGCCGTCGCGGCCCGGGGGGGGAATCCTTCTTCAGCCGCGCCTATATTCGTCACTTGTTCATGGCCAATGAGATGCTCGGGCCGATGCTCGTGAGCCTGCACAACCTCCGGTATTTCCAGCGATTCATGTTGGACATCCGGCGGACCATCTTGGATGATGCCTGGCCCGCGTTCGTCCGCCGATGGCCCGTCGCCGCGGCGGGACTGCCCGAGCATCTCAGGGAACGCGCTTCCGAAGCGCCCTGACGCCCGGCCTTGGGCTCGTTGGGGATCCATCGGCGGGGGACGGGGAGAGGCAAGGTGCGACCAACATGCAGACCGGCATGACGACAGGCGACGCGGGGGCGGGGTTGAACGCGTGGTGGGTCTCCAGCCTCGCCCAGGCGGGCGGAGAGACGGGCGGGGGGGCCGAGATCGGGGCCCCGGCCGGGGGTGAGATCGTCCTGCCGGGCAACCCCGCCCAGAGCGGGACTCCTACTCAGGGGACGCCCACGGGCGCGCCGGTCGGGACGCCGCAGCAGGCCCCGGGCCTCTTCTCCGGCCCCTTCATGTTCGTCCTCCTCCTCTTCTTCCTCGTGATGATCGTGTCGTCGTTCATGACCCAGCGCCGCGAGCGGCGCCGGCGCGAGGAACTCCTGGCCGGCATCTCCAAGTTCGACCGCGTCCAGACCATCGGCGGCATTATCGGCACCGTCCAGGAGGTCCGCGGCGACGAGGTCGTCCTCAAGGTGGACGAGAACTCCAACACCCGGATCCGCTTCGCCAAGTCCGCTATCCAGCAGGTCCTCAAAAGCGCCGGTTCCCCCGCATCCGGGGGCGAGGCCGCTGGCGGCGGCGAGAAGACCTCTTAAGATTCCCGAACCGCCCCGGCCTTGGCAGGGGCCGGGGAGCGAGGGACGGGGTGGGAGGGGCGGGGGGACCGCCCGCTTCAGGGTTCATTGCGGACACCATCGCCCATGCGGAATATCGCTCGAAACGGCATCCTCACCCTGTTCCTGATCTTCATCGCCGCCTGGGCGGTGATGCCCCACGACTGGCTCCCCGCGGGCTTCCCGCGCATCGGCAAAGTCTCCAAGGGCAAGGACCTCGCCGGCGGCGTCAGCCTCGTCTACGCCGTGGACGTCCGCCCCGGCGAGCAGCGGGACGTCATCCCGCGCGTCATCGACGTCCTCAAGGACCGCATCGACCCCACGGGCCAGCTCGAGATCGGCATCGTCCAGCAGGGCAACGACCGGATCGAGATCACGATGCCGCTCCCGACCGAGCGGGTGAAGCGCCTCCGTCAGAACGTGGAGGACATCCTCGCCGAACTCGAGCGCGGCTGGGTCAGCCCCGACGAGTTCGAGCGCATCCTCCGCCTCCCCGCCGACGAGCGCGACGCCGCCATCGCCCGCATGAGCGGCGACGACCAGACCAGGCGAGCCCTCATCGCCGCCGCCGCGGAGGCGCACGACGCCGCCGCGGCCGCACGCGCCGCCTACGACGCCCAGCGCGACCGGGTCGCCGCCGCCCAGGCCCAGCTCGACGAGATGCTCGCGCTCCCCCCCGAGCAGCAGAATCAGCCCGTCATCGACCTCCTTCGTCAGGCCCTCGCCGAGGAGGAGCGCAAGCTCGACGAGCCCGCCGCCCGGGCCGCCAGCGCCAACATCGCCTACGCCCAGGCCCGCGAGAAGGTCCTCAGCGCGACCATCTCCCCCGCCGAGGTCCGCCGCGCCCTGCGCCTGAGCGACCGCCCGGTGAGCCTGCGCGACCGCCGCAGCAACAAGTTCGTCCAGCTCCCCAGCCCTCGCGAGCGGGCCCTGACCCGGCTCAAGGAGTCCCACCCGGCCGCCGCCCCGATCATCGACCGCGCCGTCGCCGCCTGGGAGACCTACGAGCGCGAGCGCTCCACGCTCGACGACCCCGCCGACCTCAAGCGCATCCTCCAGGGCGCGGGCGTGCTCCACTTCCGGATCACCGCCAACCCGGGCGAACTCCCGGATGAGATGCAACTCCGCGAGCGGCTCCGCGAGGTCGGCCCGCGCAACGCCGGCAGCGAGCAGGTCGCCTGGTACAAGATCAACAAGATCGACAACTGGTACAACGACGTCGCCGAACTCGAGGCCCTCAGCCAGAACCCCGTCGCCTACTTCGCCGGCCGCGGCTACGTCGTCGAGGAATGGGACGGCGAGTACTGGATGCTCGCCTACCGCGCCCCCGGCATGCAGCTCACCGAGCAGGAGGGGGACTGGAGCCTCGCCAGCGCCTTCCAGGGCGTCGATGAACTCGGCCGTCCCGCGATCAACTTCACCATGGACACTCTCGGCGCCCAGCGCCTCGGCCGCCTGACCGAGCGCAACGTCGGCCGCCAGATGGCCATCCTTCTGGACGACGAGGTCTACACCGCCCCCAACCTCCGCAGCCGCATCGCCAACAGCGGCCAGATCACCGGCAGCTTCTCCCCCGAGGAGATCCGCTACATCGTCCGCGTCCTCTCCGCCGGCTCCCTCCAGGCGAAACTCTCCCCCGAGCCCATCAGCGAGAGCATCCTCGCCCCCGAACTCGGCCAGGAGAACCTCAACAAGGCCCTGCAGGCCGGCGTCTTCTGCTTCCTCCTCTGCGCCGCCTTCCTCGCCGGGTACTACTTCCGCCTCGGCCTGATCGCCGTCGTCGGCCTCGTGGTCAACGCCCTGCTGCTGGTCGGCGCCATGTCCCTCCAGCACGCCCCCTTCAGCGTCCCCGGCATCGCCGGCGTCATCCTCGCCTTCGCCATGGCCGTGGACGCCAACGTCCTCATCTACGAGCGCATGCGAGAGGAGATGCTCGCCGGCGCCGACCTCCGGACCGCCGTCCGCCTCGGTTACCAGAAGGCCCTCTCCGCCATCGTGGACGGCAACCTGACCAACCTCATCGTCGCCGCCGTCCTCGGCCTCGTCGGCACCCAGGAGATCAAGGGCTTCGCCATCGCCATGAGCGTCGGCGTGCTCACCACCCTCTTCTCCCAGCTCGTCGTCACCCGCCTGCTGTTCGACATCTTCATCGAGAAGTTCGGCTGGCGCCGCGCCTCGATGCTCCCCATCGCCGTCCCCGCCGTTCAGCGGGCCTTCACCCTCAACGTCGACTGGCTCGCCAAGCGAGGCTTCTTCTACGCCGTCTCCACCCTCGTGGTGGTCCTCGGCCTCGTCATGGTCGCCGTCCGCGGCAAGGACATGCTCGACAACGAGTTCCTCGGCGGCACCGCCGTCACCATCCAGCTCAAGGCCGACGACGGGACCGGGAAGCCCGTCAAGCTCCCGCGCTCCGAGGTCGAGCGCCGCATCCGCGAGGTCGCCGAGTCCCGCCGCGGGACCGCCATCGCCGAACTCGCCAAGGCCGACGTCATCGCCGTCAACCCTGATCCCAACAACATCGACTCCAACCAGTTCACCATCAAGACCGTCGTCGCCGACGCCGAGACCGTCAAGGACGCCGTCATCGAGGCCCTCGGCGACGCCATCGACTCTCAGCCCCAGCTCCAGTTCGCCGGCGCCGACGCCGAGCGTCCCATCGACGCCCCCGTCTTCCCGATCCTCGGCCCCGCGCTGGGCGACAGCATCGACCGCCCGCAGATCCGCAACGACGTCAGCGCGTTCATCGGCGGCGCCGCCATCCTGCTGGAGGACCTCCAGCCCCGCCCGACGCTCGCCTCCCTTGAGGCCCGCCTCGCCCAGGTCCGCGGCCAGCCCGACTTCGCCGACACCGCCGGCCGCCGCACCTCCATCGTCATCATCGACGGCGTCCCCGAGGCCGTCCGCACCGCCGTCGTCCTCGTCCGCGACCCCAACGTCAGTTACTTCGCCGACGAGTTCCGCTGGGCCAGCTCGCTGCGCGACCGCGAGTGGAACCTCCTCACCAGCGCCCTCTCGCAGCGCACCACCCTCGCCAGCGTCCAGTCCTTCAGCCCCGCCATCGCACGCACCTTCGCCGCGCAGGCGATGGTCGCGATCGTCCTCAGCGTCCTGCTCGTCGTCATCTATGTCTGGGTCCGGTTCAACTCGCTGCGCTTCTCGATCGCCGCGATCGTCGCCACCGGCCACGACGTGCTCGCCGCGGTCGGCCTGATCGCCCTCGCCGAGATCGTCTTCGACGCCGCCCCGGGCTTCTCCCGCGCCGTCGGCCTCCTCCCCTTCACCATCGACCTCCAGATGGTCGCCGCCCTCCTGACCGTCCTGGGCTACTCCATCAACGACAAGATCGTCATCCTCGACCGCATCCGCGAGAACCGCGGCAAACTCCCCTACGCCACCAGGGACCTGATCAACCTCTCCATCAACCAGACCCTCAGCCGCACCATCATGACCGGCACCACCACCATCCTCTCCACCCTGGTCCTCTACCTCATCGGCGGCGAGGGGATCCGCGGCTTCGCCTACGCCCTGGGCCTCGGCATCATCATCGGCACCTACTCCTCCGTCGCCCTCGGCGCGCCGCTGGTCTGGTCGAAGAAGGTCGAGGGCGGATCCACGCCCCCCGGCGCCGAGGGGGCCCGCACGGCCGGCGCCGCCGCGGCCGGGCCGGGTGGCAACGGCGTCGCTTCACTCCCCGCCGCCGCGGGCCGATAATCCCCCGGCAGGCCCCCCGCGCCGCGCGGGGCCGGTCTGCGCAGGAGGGCCGAGCCGATGACGGACACGCCGCGCCGAGTCTTCGGGGTCGCGTGCGTCATGATCCTCATCTGGATCGCCACCTTCTGGCTCTACGAGCCCCGCGCCGTTGAGCCGAAGGTCACCTTCGGCGAGACCCCGCCGCACCTCGTCCTGGAGAACCCCCTCCCCGCGCCCCCGGAGCCCGCGCCGCCCCGCGATCTGCTTGCCCGGCCCGCCCCTGATCCAGCACCGTCCGCCCCCGATCCGGCGCAGACGATCACCCGCCAGCGCCTCGAGCCCCCCGCCTTCCGCGAGTACACCGTCCAGCGCGGCGACACCAGTCTCGAGGTGATCGCCCAGCGTGAACTCGGCGACCGCCGCCACTGGCGCGCCATCGCCAAGGCGAACCCCTTCCTCAACCCCGACAGGCTCTACCCCGGCCGGACCGTCATCCGCATCCCCCTTGACCCCGACAACATCCAGGGCCGCGTCGTCGAGGAGCAGGTCGCTACATCCTCGCCCCCGCCGGAGGAGCCGGCGACCGCCGAGCCCGCCGGCGTCGAGTACACCACCACCAGCGGCGACACCCTCACCGGCATCGCCAAGCAGTTCTACGGCGATCCGAACCTCTGGCGCCTGATCTACGAGGCCAACCGCGCCGTCCTGCGCGACCCCGACCGGCTCCCCCGCGGCGTCAAACTCACCATTCCCCCAAAGCCGGCGCGCCGCACCGACTGATCCTCCCTCCCCGTGAGTGAGCCGGCCCGTGCGGCGGGGTATCCTTCGAGCCGAGCCCGGCTGGCACGGGCGAGCAGGAGGTGCGTGTGTCCAAGATGAAGCGCATTCTGGTGACCGGCGGGGCGGGGTTCCTGGGTTCGCACATCTGCGACCGCCTCGTGGCCCAGGGCCACGACGTCATCTGCCTGGACAACTTCTTCACCAGCCAGAAGATCAACGTCCAGCACCTCCTCGGCCGGCCCAACTTCGAACTCATCCGCCACGACATCACCCACCCCATCTGGCTCGAGGTGGACGAGATCTACAACATGGCCTGCCCCGCCGCCCCGGGCCACTACCAGTACAACCCCATCAAGACCATGAAGACGAGCGTCATCGGCGCCATCAACATGCTCGGGATGGCCAAGCGCTGCCGCGCCAAGATCCTCCAGGCCTCCACCAGCGAGGTCTACGGCGACCCCGACGTCCACCCGCAGCCCGAGTCCTACCGCGGCAACGTCAACCCCATCGGCCTCCGCGCCTGCTACGACGAGGGCAAGCGCGCCGCCGAGACCCTCTTCTTCGACTACTGGCGCTCCAACGGCGTCAACATCCGCGTCATCCGGATCTTCAACACCTACGGCCCCCGCATGCACCCCTACGACGGCCGCGTCGTCTCCAACTTCATCCGCCAGGCCCTCGCCGGCGAGCCCATCACCATCTTCGGCGACGGCAGCCAGACCCGCAGTTTCTGCTATGTGGACGACCTCGTGGACGGCATCATCGCCATGATGAACGGGCCCGACGACTTCGTCGGACCCGTCAACCTCGGCAACCCGAGCGAGTTCACCATCAAGCAGCTCGCGGAACTCGTCATGGAGATGACCGGCTCGCGCCGGCAGGTCGTCTACAAGCCCCTCCCCGCCGACGACCCCACCCAGCGCCGCCCCGACATCTCCCTCGCGAAGGAGCGCCTCGGCTGGGAGCCGAAGATCCCGCTCCGCGAGGGCCTCGCCAGGACGATCGAGTACTTCCGCTCCATCGACCTCAACCAGTTCCGCGCCCCCACGCCCAACTACTGACCCAGCGGGAACTCCTCCACCGGCGTGTGCACCGCCCCCGCGACGGTCAGCACGCTCCGCACCAGCACCACCCGGTCGATCGGGAACGTCGGCATCTCCACCGCCGCCTCCAGCCGCCCGGGGCTCGCCGTGTGCTGGAACCGCAGCAGCGTCAGGTGCGGCAGGAACCCCTCCGCGGGCCGCTGCCGCACGCGCCTCGCCAGCCGCGTCACCAGCCGCCGAACCACCTCCAGCATCGCCGGCGGCGAGTCCGTCTCCAGCGCCACCAGCCGCGGCCGCCCCCGCTCCGGCAGCGTGATCAGCCGCCGCGGCGTCAGTTCGAACGCCGGCACCCCCGCCACGGAGCGCGCCACCGACTCCCGCACCGCCTCGACCTCCCGCACCGGCGTGTCGCCGATGAAGCACAGCGTCACGTGCACCTGCTCCGCCGGCGTCATGCGGTGCGCCGCCAGTTCAAGCCTGCTCGCCGCCGCGAGCATCCGCTCCACCACCCCCCGCGGCGGGTAGGCGGCGACGAAGAGTCGGACATCGGCTGCGGAGCGTCGCGGGCGATTCATCGTGATCCTTCGTCCATCCTCGCTTGCAGCGGGCCCCTGGGCCGTGTAGAACAAGGGGGCGGTAGGAGTGGGGGAGTGAAACAGAGGGGAGGGGCGGCCGGGAGCTTCTCCATGCTCGAGCGCATTGTTGTCGGCTACGACGGGTCGCGCCAGGCCCGAGCGGCGTACGACACCGCCCTCATGCTCGCCAAGGCGGCCCGGACCCCGCTCGAGGCCGTCTACGTCCACGAGCCCGGCGTCGCCGAAATGCTCTCGGTCAGCCCCGCCATGGCCCTCGACCCCCTCGCCCCCCCGGCCATGCCCCCGCCGCTGGTCACTGAAGTTGAACTCGAGCCCCCGAAGGAGATCTTGAACGACCTCGAAGCCTTCAAGCACGAGTGCCACCTCTCCGGCGTTCCCTTTACGTCCCACATCGCCCGCGGCACCCTCGTGGACTACCTCGTCCGCCACTCCCGCGTCGGCGACCTGCTCGCCATCGGCCTCACCGGCCGCTTCGCCACCTCCGGCCTCGGCTCCACCGCCCGCGCCCTGACCACGCAGGCTCCCTGCCCGGTCCTCGTCGCCAATCAGCTCATCGGCCCCGTCAACCGCGTCATGACGGTCTTCGACTCCACCGCCCCTGCCGCGGCCGCCCTCGCCTTCTCCCTCGACCTCGGCCGGCAGACCGGCTGGCCCGTCACCGTCCTGGCCATGGCCCGCGGCGACACGACGCTCGAGCAATCCCTGGCCAGGGCGCAGTCCCTCGCCCCCGACTCGCTCATCCTCCCCCTCGGCGACGACCGCGGCGACCGCGGCGACGCCTGGCAGGCCCAGCTCATCGACCAGGCCGTCGAGAGCGACCGCTTCGCGCTCCTCGTCATGGGCGCCTACGCCGATTCGGCCCTCAAGGACCTCCTCCTCGGCAGCCGCACGGGCCACGTCCTCGCCAAGCTCGGCGGCGCGGCCATCCTCGTTCACGCCTGACGACGTCCTCGCCCGATCGCCGCCCCCCCGGGCGACGCGCTACTCCCGCGTCGCCCAGCGGATCCCCCCGAGCAGGTGCGCGATGAACCGCTCGTCGCGCCACACCTCCGGCCGGTGCCCCAGCGCCGTGTAGAACACGCGCCCCCGCCCGCTCTCGCGGCACCACGCCAGCGGGTACTCCCGCCCCGCCTCCGCCCGCGGCGTCTCCGGCGACAGGTGCATCAGCACCACGTTCTCCGGGTTGAGCGTCCGGAACTGGTAGATCTCGTCCGCGATCTCGAAACTCGCCCCTTCCGCCCCCGTCGCCTCCGGGGCGAACGGCTTCATCGCCGGATGCTCCGGCTGGTCGATCACCACCGTCACCGCCTCGTTCCACGGGTGCCCGTCGAACGTCCCCCCGATCTTCTCCACATACACCCGGTCGTCCGCCAGCGTGTCCGTCGCCGAGTGCACGCCGATCAGCGCCCCGCCCCCGCGCACCCACTCGGTCAGCATCTGCGTATCCAGCGGCAGCCGCCCCGTGGTGTACAGCATCACCGCGTCCAGCGACGCGAGTTTCGCCTCGTCCAGTTCCGTGATGTCGTCCGAGACCTCGACCTCCAGCCAGTCCAGTTCCTCCCCCAGCCGCGCCATGATCTCCCGCGTCTCCGGCAGCACGTCGTGGCGGAACCCCGCCGAGTGCGTGCAGTAGAACAGCCGCACCGGCCCGGCCGATCCGCGCCGATCCGTCGCGGCCGCACCATCCTCAGCCTTCCGCGACAGGTCCAGCAGTTTCACGTCCCGGTACTCGATCCGGTTCCCCTGGTGGTGCGTCTGCAGGGCGATGTGCCCCTCGGCGAACTGGTCGAGCCTCGCGTCCACCATCGCGGTGCCGTTGATCCACGTCTGGATGTGGTTCCCCACGGCCCGGATGCGGTACTCGAACCATTCGCCGTCCCGCGTGATCGGCGCTCTGATCTCCGCCGGCCACGCGCGGTCGTAGATGACCCCCGTGAAGTTCTTCGGGTCGTGGTGGTCCACCTGCGCCTCGTACCCGTTGGGCCACGTGTCGGGGTTCTCCTTGAACGGGTACGTGCGGAAGTAGATCCCCGAGTTGCCGCGGGCGTTCACCCGCACCATGGCCCGCAGTTCCAGATCCGCGTACGTCCGGTCGGTGAACAGGTGCCCCGGCCCGTCCCGCCCCACGAGCACCCCGTCCTCGACCGTCCACGTCCCGCCCCCGCGCTGGTGCCACCCCGTCGTGTCCTTGCCGTTGAACAGCAGCACCCACCCCGCCGCCTCCTCCTCCGGCGTCAGCGTGTTGTGCTGCGCCTTCGCCCCCATCGGCGCCGCCAGCAGGGCCGCCGCGGCCAGGAGCATCAGAACCATCCCGCGTGCAAGCATGAACCTCACTCCCTTCTGAGAACAGAAGACCTGCCACAGAGTCGCAGAGACGCACAGCGATCACAGAGAGAAAGGGAGGATACGGGGTTGAAGAGGTCGGCGCTTGGACGTGGACGAGGTTCGCCGCCGCTTCGTACGCCTGTGCGAACCCGGGCCGATCCAATCTGCCCCCTCCGCGTCCCTCCGCGTCCCTCCGCTCCCTCCGTGACCTCCGTGACCTCCGCGTTCCTCTCTTTCTTCGTGCTCTTTCGCGTCCTTCGCGTTGAACCCGTCTTCTCTACGCCTTGGCCCTTTCGTGGCCGCCCTTCCCGATCGCCGCTACAGCAGCCTCGTCCTCCCCGGCACCGGCGCCTCGTCCACCGGCAGGTCGCCGAACTCGTACGTCTCCGGCCCCAGCCGCCACTCCGATTGCAGCGCCTGCTCCCACGTCACCTCCTGCCCCGTGTACGCCGACATCCGTCCCATGATCGCCGTCAGCGTGGACTCCGCCACCTGCCGCGCCTCGTTCACCGGCCGCCCTGACCGGATCGCCGCCAGCAGGTCCGCGTGCTCCTGCACGTACGGGTTGTTGTTCTTCTCCGCGAACCGCCATTCCGCCGCCCCCGTGATCCGCGCCGACCCCGGCCGCAGCACCGCCGTCCCCTGCGCGCCGTGGATGACCTCCTCGCACCTGGGCGAGGTCCCCTCGATCTGCCGGCACATGCTCATCACGTGCTCGCCCCCGGGGTACACGTACTCCACCGTGAAGTGGTCGAAGATGTTCCCGTACTCCTCGCCCGTGCGCACCTGCCGCCCTCCCATCCCCAGGCACCGCTCCGGGTGCGAGCCGATCGCCCAGTTCACCACGTCCAGGTTGTGCACGTGCTGCTCGACGATGTGATCCCCGCTGAGCCAGCAGAAGTACAGCCAGTTGCGGACCTGCCACTCCATGTCCGAGTACTCCGGCTTCCGCCGGTGCACCCACAGCCCTCCCTGGTTCCAGTAGCACCGGGCCGAGACGATCCTCCCCAGCGCCCCCTCCCTGATCCGCTGCATCGCCGCGAGGTAACTCGCCTCGTGCCGCCGCTGCGTCCCCGCCACGACGCACAGCCCCGCCGCTCCCGCCGCGTTCGCCGCCTCGAGCACCATTCTCACCCCGGGGGCGTCCACCGCGACGGGCTTCTCCATGAACACGTGCTTGCGCGCCGCCACCGCCGCGGCGAAGTGCGCCGGCCGGAAGTGCGGCGGCGTCGCCAGGATCACCGCATCGACGCCCGCCTCCAGCACCCGCTGGTACGCATCAAACCCCGTGAAGCACCGCTCCGGGCTCACCCTCGCCCGGTCGCCGAACTCCCCCGCCTCGGCCAGGTGCTTCCGGCTCGACTCGACGCGGTCCGCGAACAGGTCCCCCAGCGCGACGATCCGCGTCGCCGGGTCCGCCTCCAGCGCGTTGATCGCCGCTCCCGTCCCCCGCCCCCCGCACCCGATCACCCCGATGCGGATCGACTCCGTTCCCCCCGCCCACGCCCCCCGTGCGATCGCCGCACCGGGCACGACCGCTGCCGCCGCGGCGGCAGCCGCGCTCTTCACGAACTCCCTCCGGCTCACCTCAGCGCTGCCCATCATCGCCCTCCGGCTCCGGTCCCTTCGACGATTCACCCGCTTCGCACACCACGCGAAAGCCCACGAACGGCGCGTCCGCGAGCCACCACCTGCTCTTGGGAACCTGCGGGTCGCTCGCGTTCCACGCCCGCGTCGGAACCTCCCTCGCCCCCGACCGGCACCCCGCCGCGCCATCCATGAACGACCCGCCGCGGGTCACCGCCTTCCCGTCCGCCCCGATCGCCCACTCCGCCACGTTCCCGTGCATGTCGTACAGCCCCCACGCGTTCGGCGCCTTCGTGGCCACCGGGTGCGTCCGTCCCTCCGCGTTCTCGCTGTACCACGCGAACTGCCCCAACGCCCCCTCATCGTCCCCGAAGCAGTACGCCCCATCCGACCCCGCCCGGCACGCGTGCTCCCACTCCGCCTCCGTCGGCAGCCGGTACCGCCGCCCCGTCCTCTCCGAGAGCCACCGGCAGAACTCCTGCGCCCCGTGCGCCGTCATCGAGATCGCCGGGTGCCCCGCGTGCCCGTACCCGCGATCCGGCGGGATGTACGGCCGGCTCGGCCGCGTCACCGCGTCGGCGCCCCCGCTCCCCTTCTCCCCCTCCTCCAGCCCGTACACGAAGACGTCGTACACGTCCCACGTGATCTCCGTGCTCGACATCCAGATCGTGCCTGCTCCGTCCGGCGTCGGCACCGGCACCATCTCGATCGTCGCCGCCGCGCCCGGAACCGCCTGCGTGAACCCCCCAGGCGGCGGGGCTCCATCCGCCTCCGCGAACGCCGCGACGGCCAACGACCCCGCCGCGAGCACGGCGGCGTATTGCACGCCTGCCCGTCTCGGGCGTAGGCTCGATGAACGGGCGGGAGGGAGGAGGCTGGGCATGGCTCGCGGCATTGCGCTGGTGACGGGTCTGAGTCTGTGTCTGTGCCTGCCGCTGGTCTCCACCGCGGCAGTGGGGGGGACGGGGTGGAAGGACGAGGCCGCACCGGCCGCATCCGGCCATGAGCGGTTCGAGTTTACACGATTGTCGATGGGCGATGCCGCCCGGGTCGTCGTCTACGCCCCGGATGAACCCACCGCCCGCGCCGCCGCGGCCGCCGTCTTCAACCGCCTCGACGAACTCGAGGCGGTCATGACCGACTACCGCGATGACAGCGAACTCATGCGCCTGTGCGCGCTCCCCGCCAACACCGACGTCCCCGTCAGCGAGGACCTGTTCGGTGTCCTCTCGCACGCCAGCCGCATCGCCGCGGCCACCGGCGGCGCCTACGACCCCACCCTCGGCCCTGTCGTCGCCCTGTGGCGCAAAGCAAGCAAGGACGGCGTGCTCCCCGATCCGGAAGCGCTCCGCGAGGCCCTCGCTCGCACCGGCCACGACAAGTTGGTGCTCGACCCTCGCCGCCGCACCGTCCGCCTCGCCATGCCCGGCATGCGTCTGGACCTCGGCGGGATCGGCAAGGGCTACGCCGCCGACGCCGCCGCGGCCATCCTCGAGGCCAGGGGCCTGACCAGTTACCTCGTCGCCATCGGCGGCGACGTCCGCGTCGGCGAGGCGCCCCCCGGCGAGGAAGGCTGGCGCATCGCCATCCCCGACCCCGGCGCCGGGGAGGTGCCCCTCGTCCGCGCGTCGATCTCGACCTCCGGCGACGCCTACCAGTTCGTCGAGATCGACGGCGTGCGCTACTCGCACATCGTGGACCCCGCCACCGGCCTCGGCCTGCAACGTCGCGCCACCGTCACCGTCATCGCGCCGGACTCCACCACCGCCGACGCCCTCGCGACGGCCCTCTGCGTCTCGGGCGCTGAAGGGATCGATCCGATCCTCGCCGCGTTCCCCCGTGTCGGCGTTCGCGTGCTCACGGAGGGGAGCGGACGGCCGTACCGCTGGATCCTGGAGCGGTTCCCAGGCCCCGATGAACCGGTCCACGCCGTAAGGGAGCCGGGCGACGCGAACACCCTGACCGAGGGCTTCACCGTCCTCTTCAACGGCCACGACCTGGACGCCTGGGAGCCCGTCGCAGCCGACCCGCCGCAGTTCGCACAGATGTCCCCCCAGGAGCGAGCCGCCGCCGAGGAGGCCGCCCGCGCCGAGATGCTCAAGCACTGGCGCATCGAGGGCGACGTCCTCCACATGACCGGCGGCTGGACGAGCCTCGCCACCCGCGAGGTCTACGACGATTTCGAACTCCGCCTCGACTGGAAGATCGCCGGGGACGGCGACAGCGGCGTCTACCTCCGCGACTGCCCGCAGGTGCAGATCTGGGACAACCCCGCCGGCTCCGGCGGCCTGTACAACAACCAGCGCGGCGGCGCCTCGCCCGGCCGCGTCGCCGACCGCCCCGTCGGGGAATGGAACACCTTCCGCATCATCATGGTCGGCGACCGCGTCACCGTCTACCTCAACGGCGAACTCGTCGTCGATCGCGTCCCCCTCGAGAACTACTGGGACCGTGCCGCCCCCATCCCGCACGCCGGCCGCATCTGGCTCCAGGCCCACGGCACGCCTTTGTGGTTCCGCAACATCTCCATCCGCCCCCTGAGCCGATAGCGCAAGGGAGCCCCGGGCGCAAGCCCGGGGTCAAGCCTCCTCACGCCCCCCTCCGCGCGCTCGCTACCCCCCGCTCAGCACCCCTCGCTCACCGCCTCCAGCCACGCCGCCAGGAAGGCGCTGATGTCGCTCGAGTTCACCATCCCGTTCCCGTCAAAGTCGCCGTTCATCCCTGATCCCCCGACGCTCGCCAGCCACGCCGACAGGAACGCGCTGATGTCGTTCGAGTTCAGCGTCCCGCTGCTGTCCCAGTCCGCCAGACAGTCGCACTCATCCAGCCGCCCGTTGAGGTTGATGTCCCGCCCGACCCCCGAGGCGATGTCGCACGCATCCGGCAGGCGGTTGTGGTTGCAGTCCGTATCGTCCCCCGGCATGAAGTCGAACCCGCTGGTCCCGACCAGCGTCGTATCGTCCCCCATCACGTACGCCCGGATGAAGTCCCCCGTCGCCACGTCGAACTGGAAGATCCGCACGTCGCTGACGTGCAACTGCCCCGTCCCGTCTCCCCCCGGCGCCGACCGGTGCGCGTGCGCCCGGCTCGCGTAGATGTGCCCATCCGGCCCCATCCGCAGGCACCACGGATCATCCAGCCACAGCACCCCCGGCACGCCGTTGTTGTTCCACTTGCGCCGGTACGCCCCCGTCGTCCCGTCGTACTCCTTGACCTCGTCCGATCCCCGCGAGCAGACCAGCAGGTTCCCGTCCGGCTTGAACAGGATCCCTCGCGGGTCGCTCAGCCCGCCGCTCGTCGCCGCGGCGACGAAGGTGCGGATGAACAGGCCGGTGGCCCCGTCGAACTCCAGCACCTGGTTGTTCGACGAGGTGACGAACAGGTTCCCGTTCGGACCCCGCGCGATCCCGTGCGGCCCGACGAGCCCCCCCGTCCCCGGCGGCACCACCGCCCGGATGAACGCCCCGCTCGCCGCGTCGTACTCCAGCACCGCCGCGTTGCCGCGGCTGACGACCAGCAGCGTCCCCTCCCCCGTCAGCAGCATGCACGCCGGCCCGCTCAGCCCGTTCTCCCCCCCGGCGATGAACGTTCCCAGGCTCTCCCCGTCGGCGTTGAAGGCCACGATGCGGTCCTGGGCCGCGCTCGACACCAGCACCCGCCGGTCCGGCGTGATGATCAGGTCGTCCGTGCTGACGACCTCTCCAACGCCGTGGCGGTTCATCAGCACCCCCGCCGGCGTGTAGAACTCCCACACCCCGCTGTCCATGATGCTCCCCGCGTAGACGTTCCACGCATGGTCGAGCGCGACCAGGTCGTTCGGCCCGTCCGGCAGGCACCGCTGGCACTGGTCCAGCACCACGTTCCGGTCGATGTCCAGCGACATGTCCGCCTGGATCTGGTTGTAGTCCGCCACCCCGTCCCCGTCGCAGTCCCGCTCGCACACGTCCGGCACGCGGTTGCCGTTCAGGTCGATCGACGGGTCCTGCGCGGTCTCGTACGCGTCCGGGATGCCGTTGCCGTTGCAGTCCGCCTCGCACTCGTCCGGCGCCCCGTTGCCGTTCACGTCCGCGCTCGCCCCTGAGGCGATCTCCACCGGGTCCAGCACGCCGTTGCCGTTGCAGTCCTCGCACTCGTCCGGCACGCCGTTGCCGTTGACGTCCCGGCTCGTCCCCGCCGCGATGTCGTTCGCGTCCGGCACGCCGTTGGCGTTGCAGTCGATCGCGATGCACGGGCGGCTGAAGATGTGCTGCCGCATCAGCCCCGCCGTCCGTTCGTGGAACCACAGGTCGTACAGCGCATCGCTCCCGCTGTACGCCTGCCCGCAGTACGACATGATCGACCCGCGCCGCGCCGGCGGCAGGCCCGTCCCGCAGTTGTCCAGCCCGTACACGTCCGTGTGGTCGCTCCCGCAGTTGTGCCCCAGCTCGTGCGCCGCCAGGTAGATGTCCCGGCTCGTCCAGTGCGGCGTCTCGGGATCGAAGAAGTACCCCAGCACGTACGCCCCCCACGAGTACCCCTGCGTGCACAGCGCGCTCAGCCAGGCCTCCCCCGCCGGCGTGATGTTCCGCCGCCCGCTCAGCAGCTGCACCGCGTCCCGCGGGACGCCCGGGAGCATCCCCGGGGTCCAGCGCGCCTGGAGCGCGAGCAGCAGGTTGTCCCCGTTGTACGGGTCGCTCGGCGTCTCCCACAGCCGCACGAACGTCAGCTCGATCCGCGTGTTGACATCGCGGATGTAGATGTCGCTGACCGCCCCGTACAACGTGCACCACGTACGCCGTCGCCTCCTCTGCATTCCCGAAGAGGTTGAAGTACTCGTTGTCCGTGTCCACCGCCAGTTGCAACTGCCGCAGCCCCAGGATCGGCCCCACCCCCCGCGGGTCCAGCGGCGGCGGGGCCTCCCGTGGCGCGTCGTCCACATCCTCGGCCTCGTGCCCCTCCCTCAGGGCCACGCCGCACATCGGCACCGGCAGCCCCAGCCCCCCGCCCGCCCTCGCGGCGAACACCGCCACCTCCCCCTCCCGGAGCGGCGCGGCCGCGCTGCTCCGATCGGTCATCAGGTACCGCCCCTCCCCCGGTCCCAGGTCGATCCTCGCCGTGGACCCGGTCGGCGCCACGCTCAGGAAGACCCGCGACGCCGGATACCCGCGAGCCCGCCCGCGGAACAGCGCCACCGACGCTGGATCGAACTCCAGCGCCGCCTCCTCTCCCCCTTCCCGCACCACCACGAACCGCGTCCCCGCCCCGACGACGCTGAACCGCTCCAACTCCAGGTCCACCTCCCGCCCCCCCGGCAGCGGGAACCGCTCGAGGACCACCGGTCCCGTCGCGCCCCGCGCCCCTTCCCATGCCCCCATGTCCAGCCGCGCCACCGCCACATCCCCCGTCACCGGCCCCGCGGCACGAACAAACGGCCGCACCGCCGTCGTCATCATTCTTGTGGACGCATCCCCTCTTTGGGGTGGGTCCGCCAGCACCGGCTGATGAACGGCAACAACGACCCCAAGCCCCATCATCAGGGCACCGAGCGTGCCGCGGATCATGATCGACTCCTGCAATGGTGGGCTGTTCAGGATGCTGTCGGCGCGATGGATGAGCGTCCAGCGCCACGAAGATACCTCCGGACCCCGTGCCACGCCAACGCCGCTTCACCAGTCCGGGGGGCGCGACTCGCCGCCGACAACCTCACCCTCGTCTCTCGCTCTCCCCCGTTGCCGCGCACGCTCCACCGCCGCCACGAAATGAAACCCATCTTCACGCCCGCCCGGCATCATGGCCGCTCGGCCCCGTCGGGCCGCCCTGACATCCCCGCACGCAGTTACGGAGGGCTCCGCACATGCACCACGCCAACCATCCCAGCCGCCGCGCCGTCACCCCCGGCCGAGCGACCGCCCGCCGGTCCGTCCAACGGCCTACGCACACCTTCACGGGCGCCGATGCGTCGTCGGCCACTACCATCTCGCCGGAGGCCGCCGCCATGCACACCGGTTGGATCCTCAGGCTGTACCCCAACGAGCGTTTCGGCGTCATCGAGACCCCCGACGGCCACGAGGCCTACTTCAGCAGCGAGTGCGTCGCGCGAGAGTCCGGCGGGTTCGAGGCCCTCCGTCCGGGGGACCAGGTCACCTTCGTCTCCGAGGAGGCAGAGCAGGGGATGCGGGCGATCTCGGTCCACCGCCGCGGCGACGACCGTCGCGCCTGACCACGTTCCTGTGCCCCGCGCCGCCAGCCCCGCCGGCCTTCAGGAGGACGACCCATGGTCACCGCCCAGCACGCCTTCTCCGGCGAGGTCGCCATCAGCGCCGGCCCCGTCCTCCTCCCCGGCGTCCTTGAGATCCCCGCCGGCGCCCCCGGCGTCGTCCTCTTCGCTCACGGAAGCGGCAGCAGCCGCTTCAGTTCCCGCAACCGCTTCGTCGCCGAGGTCCTCCGTCGCGGCGGCCTCGGCACCCTCCTCTTCGACCTCCTCACCGAGCCCGAGGCCGCAGACCGCGCCAACGTCTTCGACATCCCTCTCCTCGCCTCCCGCCTCGCCGCGGCCGCCGACTGGCTCCGCGCCGCCCGCGACATCCCGAGTTGGGGAGACGGCAGTGGGGGAGAGAGAAGAGGGGGGGCTGCCCCCGGCCGCATCGCGGGCGACCGCCCCGTCGCCTATTTTAGCGCCAGCACCGGCGCCGCCGCCGCGCTCGTCGCCGCCGCGGACGATCCCTCGATCGCCTCCATCGTTTCCCGTGGCGGCCGCCCCGATCTCGCCGGCGAGGCGCTCCCCCGCGTCAAGGCTCCGACGCTCCTGATCGTCGGCGGCGACGATCACCTCGTCGTTGACCTCAACCGCGACGCCCTCGAGCGCCTCGCCTGCCCCCGCGAACTCGCCGTCATCCCCGGCGCCACGCACCTCTTCGAGGAGCCCGGCGCCCTCGAACAGGTCGCCCACCTCGCCCTCGACTGGTTCCGCCGCCACTTCTGACCGCCCCGCCTCCCCCTCTCCCTCGCCCCGCCGGGGACGCATCGCCGCCGCCACATCGGCCGCGGCGGCGCCCGCTCCTTCACTCCGGGCTCCCTCCCGTCCCCACCCGATCCGCCGGCACGACCTCGAACTCGATGTGGAAGTGGAACGGCTCCGCGAAATCCCCAGGGTTGCTCCGCAGCCACGGATCGTCCGGATGCTTGAACAACGCGTACGGGATCGTCACCGTCGCCGAGATCGACCCATCGTCCTCAACTTTGAACACCGCCGATCCCTCCCCCTCGCTCGCCGCTCCATCCACCCGCAGCACCCCCAGCCGCCCGTTCCGCGCCGTGATCCGCCCGTTGAGCGTGTCATCCGCGTCCGCGGTGTTGAACAGGTCCACAAGGTTGTCCCGCGCCGCCGCGGCCGCCGATGAGGCGCACCCCAGCAGCGAGTTCGGGTCATCGAACTTCGCGTGGTGCACCAGCGTCTCCGCCCGCGGCACGCCCGGACGGTTGAACCTCACCCCCGACACCCGGATCGTCACCTCGCCCCCCGGCGCGATCTCCTCGAACAGCCACCGCTCCCCATCGATCTTGTAGAACCCCACCTTCACGATCGCCCCCCCTGGGTCCGACGCCCCAACCTCCAGCCGCGTCCCCCCGAGCGCCGCGTACACCGCCAGGTTCTTCCCGATCGGCGTCCGGTCTTCCGCCGCGCGATACGGCCGCCTCCCCCGAAGTTCCACCCGCTCCCCCGACGCCGTGGGCCACGAGACCTCCACGAGCGGCTCCCACCGATCGTCCACCAGGAACAGCGGGCCGACCCACGCCGCGACCGCCGCCCCGGCCGCCAGCACCGACCCCGCCGCCAGCCCAAACGCCCATCGTGAGATCGTCATGAGGTTCGCCTTGTGACAGGTCCAGTGTACGGCATGCCCCTCCGCCGGCCACCTTTCCCGTCATCCGGGGAACAACTTGTGGCTCGCCCCCCTTGCGGTACACTGCACAGGATCACGCCGTCCGGACCCCGTGCGCCCCTCTCCGGTCCGGCCCCCTGGAGGTCATGCATGCTCGCACCGATGCGCACCGCTCGCCGGTCGTCCCTCCCCATATGGCTCAGCGCCGCATCGGCCGTAGCCCTGCTTTCCGCAACCTCCCTCGCCGATGAGGACTGGCGCAAACTCCTCGACCGTCAGCCCCCGTACGCCGGCCCCATCGTCCGCGGCGGCGCCGAGAACGGCGACCCGACCCGCGGCATCTTCGACTCACGGGGCATCATCCTCCAGTCCTGGATCCCCCTCAACCAGTTCCCCGACGGCGCCAATCAGGACTCCGCCGCAGACTGCTGGGGGTACGTCTCCCCCTCCGGCCGCGAGTACGCCATCATCGGCCTCCGCCGCGGCACCGCCTTCGTCGAGGTCACCGATCCTCGGAACCCCGTCATCGTCGGCTACATCCCCGGCCCCAACAGCCTCTGGCACGACGTCACGGTCATCGGCCACCACGCCTACATGGTCAGCGAGGGGGGCCGCGGCATCCAGGTCGCCGACCTGTCCCAGATCGACTCCGGCGTCGTGACCCACCTCGGCGACCGCATGCAGGCCGGCCACACCACCACCCACACCGTCGTCAACAACCCCGATTCCGGCTACATCTACCTCTGCGGCACCAACATCAACAACGGCGGCCTCACCGCCGTCAGCACCGCCGACCCCGCCAACCCCACCATCGTCGGCGCCTGGACCGAGCGCTACGTCCATGAAGCCACGGTCGTGACGTACACCGATGGCCCGTATGCCGGCCGCGAGATCGCCTTCTGCTTCACCGGCGGCCCCGCCGTAAGCTACAGCGCCGGCGGCGGCCTCGATATCGTGGACGTCACCGACAAGAGCAACATGTTCACGATCTCCTCCCCACGCTACCCCGGCGTGCGCTTCTGCCACCAGGGGTGGCCCTCGGAGGACCTGCGGTACCTCTACATCAACGACGAACTCGACGAGGGGAGCACCGCCGCCACGACCACCACGTTCATCTACGACATCTCCGACCTGGAGAACCCCGTCTTCGTCGGCTCCTTCACCAACGGCAACACCGCCGTTGACCACAACATGTACGTCAAGGGCAACCTCATCTTCGCCGGCAACTACCGCAGCGGCCTGCGCATCTACAGCGCCATCGATCCCGAGAACCTCCACGAGATCGCCTACATCGACACCTACCCGGCCGACGACAACCCCGGCTTCAACGGCGTCTGGGGCAACTACCCGTACTTCCCCAGCGGCACCATCGTCCTCAGCGACCTCGAGCGCGGTCTCATCGTCGTCCGCCTTGATGAGAACGCCCTCGCCGTGGAACTCCTCCCCTCGTCCCAGCCCGGCCCCCTCCCCGAGCGGCCCTTCGAGGTCCTCGCCCGGACCTCCTCCCTCGGCGAGCCCACCCCCGCAGAGTCCGCCACGCTGATGGCGCGGATCAACGGCGGCGACTTCCAGCCGCGCCCCATGATCCACCTCGGCGGCGGGCTCTACCGCGGCACGCTCCCCCCGGCCCCCTGCTTCGCCACCATCGAGTACTACGTCCAGGTCCAGAGCCAGGGCGGCGTCTACTACGGCCCCGTCGCCGGCCCGGAGGCTCCGCGCATCGCCGAGGTCGTCACCGGGTACGACACCCTGTTCGAAGACGACATGGAGACCGACCGCGGCTGGACCGTCGGCGACCCCGTCAACCCCGACACGGCCACGGCCGGCATCTGGAACCGCATGGCCCCCGAGCCCACCAGCGCCCAGCCCGGCGAAGACCACACCCCCGACCCCGGCGTGATCTGCTGGGTCACCGACGGCCGCGCCGGCAGCGGCGACGGCGCGTGGGACGTGGACAACGGCAAGACCACCCTCGTCTCCCCGCTCATTGATCTCGGCGGCGCCACCACTGCCCGCATCGCCTACTGGCGCTGGTACTCCAACTCCGCCGGCGCGGCCCCCAACTCCGACGTCTTCAAGGTCGAGATCTCTCCCGACGACGGCGCGACCTGGGCCCCCGTCGAGACCGTCGGCCCCGCCGGCCCCGGCGCCTCCGGCGGCTGGATCCGCTACGAGTTCAACGTCGCCGACGTCGTCCCCCCGACCTCGTCGGTGCGCCTCCGCTTCATCGCCGCCGACGAGGGGGACGGCTCCCTCGTCGAGGCGGCTGTTGACGATCTTTCCGTCATCGTCCCCCGATGCACCGTCGGCTGCCTCGCCGACCGCGACGACAACGGCGTGGTCAACTCCAACGACATCTCGGCGTTCCTCGCCGCATGGCTCGCCGACGTCGCCGACGGCACCTTCACCGCCGACTTCGACGGCCTCGCCGGCACCAACTCGAACGACATCTCCGCCTTCCTCGCCGTCTGGCTCGACGAGGTCACCACCGGCTGCCGCTGACCCCGCCGCCCCCCCGTTGGGAGGGCTCCACAACCGTCGGGCGCCACCACTCCACCGGGTGCCGCGGCCGAGCCCCGCTCGGCCGTGCTCTTTTTCTCTCTCCCCTTCTCGCCTCCTCTCTATCCGCCCCCTCTCCCCCCGGGAGAGGGCAGGGGTGAGGGCTCCATGGCTTCCCTCCCCCCCTCACCTCCACACCTGCTCACCTCCACACCTCCTCCCGGCCCCCAGCCCTACCATTCCACACCCCGGTCAGGTCTCAAACCACCCCGGGGCCACGCAGGCCGCCTTAGCTCAGCGGTAGAGCAGCGCTTTTGTAAAGCGCGGGTCGTCGGTTCAAATCCGACAGGCGGCTCTTCGACAGACTGCCCGAAGCGCCCCCAGGCGTCCGCCCGAAGCGGTCGGCCGGCACGGGGGCGAGAACGCCGAGACGCAGCGAGACCTTACCACCCGGTGCCCTCGCATGAAAAAGCTCATCATCGGCGTGATCGTCGTCGCCCTCCTGGGTGGGGTCCTGTGGTGGTGGACGCGGCCGGAGGGGGTGCCCGAAGGGTTCGTCGTCGGCAACGGGCGCATCGAAGCGACCGAGATCAACGCGTCCGCGAAACTCGCGGGGCGCGTCGAGGAAGTGCTCGTCGATGAGGGGGAGTTCGTCGAGGCGGGGCAGCCGCTGGTCCGAATGCAGACCGACGTCCTCCGGGCGCAGCGCGACGAGGCCGCGGCGACGCACCAGCGGGCGGTCCACGCGGTCGCGAGCGCCAAGGCCCAGGTGGCCGTGAAGCGGAGCGACCTCGCCGCCGCCCAGGCGGTGCTGGTGCAACGCGAGAGCGAACTGGAGGAGGCGGAGCGGAACCTGGAGCGGATGGAGTCCGCGTACCGCCGGGGGGCGGCGACCGAGCAGGAACTCGACCAGCAGCGGACCCAGGCGCGGGTCGCCAGGGCCGCGGTCGGCGTGGCGCAGGCGCAGGTTGTCGCGGCGGAAGCGGCGATCGGGGCCGCCGAGGCGGAGGTCGTCGCGGCGGAGTCCGCGGCCGCCGCCGCCGCCGCGACGGTCGCGCGGATCGACGCGGACATCGCCGACAGCGTCCTTCGCTCGCCGCGGGCGGCGCGGGTGCAGTACATCATCGCCCAGCCGGGCGAGGTCCTGGCCGCCGGGGGCCGGGCGCTGAACCTGATCGACCTGAGCGACGTGTACATGACCTTCTTTGTGCCCGAGCGGGCCGCGGGGCGGATCGCCCTGGGGAGCGAGGCCCGCATCGTGCTCGACGCCGCTCCGCAGTACGTGATCCCGGCGCGGATCTCCTTCGTCGCCAGCGAGGCGCAGTTCACGCCCAAAGCGGTGGAGACCGCCGAAGAGCGGCAGAAACTGATGTTCCGCGTCCGCGCGCAGATCTCCCCGGACCTGCTGCGGCGGCACATCGAGCAGGTCAAGGTGGGGCTGCCGGGGGTGGCGTGGGTCAGGCTCGACGAGCGCGTGCCGTGGCCCGAGAAACTCGCGGTGACGGTGGGGCCATGAGCGAGCGAGAGCACCGCGGCGACCCTGTCGTGAGCGTCTCGGGTGCTCGCCTGCGGTGCGGGAAGGCCGTCGCGCTCGACGGCGTCGATCTGGAGGTCCCGGCGGGGAGGTTGGTGGGGCTGATCGGCCCGGACGGCGTCGGCAAGTCGAGCCTGCTGTCCCTCGTCGCCGGCGCCCGCGCGGTGCAGGAGGGGCGCGTCGTGGTGCTGGGGGGCGACATGACCAGCGCAGCGCACCGGCGCGACGTGTGCGCCCGCATCGCCTACATGCCCCAGGGGCTCGGGAAGAACCTGTACCCCACGCTGTCGGTCGAGGAGAACCTGCAGTTCTTCGGCCGGCTCTTCGGGCACAGCCGCGACGAGCGCCGCCGGCGGATCGACCAGCTGACCCGGAGCACCGGGCTGCACCCGTTCCTGGACCGGCCCGCCGGGAAGCTCTCGGGGGGGATGAAGCAGAAACTGGGCATCTGCTGCGCCCTGATCCACGACCCGGACCTGCTGATCCTCGACGAGCCGACGACCGGCGTGGACCCCCTGGCGCGGCGGCAGTTCTGGGAACTCATCGCGCGGATCCGCCGCGGCCGGCCGGGGATGAGCGTGATCGTCTCCACCGCGTACATGGAGGAGGCGGAGCGATTCGACTGGCTGGCCGCGATGGACGCCGGGCGGATCCTCGCGATGGGCACGCCCGCGGATCTGCGCCGGCGGACGGGGGCGGCGACGCTCGAAGCCGCCTTCATCGGCCTGCTCCCGGAAGAGAAGCGGCGCGGCCACCAGCCGGTCCGCATCGTGCCCTTCGGCGCCGGGGACGGCGACAACGCCGATGACATCGCCATCGAGGCCTCGGGGCTGACGAAGCGGTTCGGGGACTTTGTCGCCGTCGATCGGGTGAGCTTCCGGATTCGCCGCGGGGAGATCTTCGGGTTCCTGGGCTCCAACGGGTGCGGCAAGACCACGACGATGAAGATGCTCACCGGCCTGCTCCCGGCCAGCGAAGGGTGGGCGAAACTCTTCGGGCGCGAGGTCAACGCGCACGACATGGCCACGCGGCGGCGCGTCGGGTACATGTCGCAGACCTTCTCGCTGTACACCGAGTTGACCGTGCGGCAGAACCTCGTGCTCCACGCCCGGCTCTTCGGCGTGCCGGAAGCGGAGGTGCCGGGGCGCGTGGCGGAGATGGCGGCGAGGTTCGGGCTTGAGCAGGACATGGACGCCCTCCCCGACGCCCTCCCCCTGGGGCTGCGTCAGCGGCTCTCGCTCGCCGTCTCGATGGTCCACCGCCCGGAACTGCTGATCCTCGATGAGCCGACCTCGGGCGTGGACCCCGTCGCCCGCGACGGGTTCTGGCGTCTGCTGATCGACCTCGCCCGCCGGGACCGCGTCACCATCTTCGTGTCCACCCACTTCATGAACGAGGCGGAGCGGTGCGACCGGATCTCGCTCATGCACGCGGGGAGGGTGCTCGTGAGCGGCGAGCCGCGAGAGTTGATCCGGGCCCGCGGCGCGGCGAACCTCGAGGAGGCGTTCATCCGCTACCTCGAGGACGCCGGTGCGGCAGTGGGGGGGATCGAGGAGGGGAGAGAACAGGCCGCGGCGGAGCCTCCCCGCCCCGCGGCGGCTCATCCGGCTCATCCCCCCGATCCGGCGCGGCGGGAGAGCCGGCCCCACGCCTTCAGCCCCCGGCGCATGTGGAGTTACACGCTCCGCGAATCGCTCGAACTGATGCGCGACCCGGTGCGTGGGACGCTGGCGCTGGTGGGGAGCCTCCTGCTGATGGTCATCATCGGCTACGGGATCACCATCGACGTGGAGGACCTGCCCTACGCGGTGCTGGACCGGGACCAGACGATGCTCAGCCGCAACTACGCGCTGAACCTCTCGGGCTCCCGCTACTTCGTCGAACGCCCGCCCATCACGGACGACGCCGACCTTGACCGGCGGATGCGCGCCGGCGAACTCTCGGTGGCGCTGGAGATCCCCCCGGGCTTCGGGCGCGACCTGCACCGGGGAGACGCCGTGGAGATCGGGGCGTGGGTGGACGGCTCCATGCCGCAGCGGGCCGAGACGGCGGGGGGGTACGTCGAGGGGATGCACCAGCACTGGCTGAGGGACGTCTACCGGCGGATGGGCGTGACGTACGCCTCCAACGCCGAGATCCAGACGCGCTTCCGCTACAACCCGGATGTCCGCAGCCTCCCGGCGATCGTGCCGGCCGTGATCCCGCTCCTGCTGCTGCTCATCCCCGCGATGCTCGCGGCCCTGGCGGTGGTGCGCGAGAAGGAACTGGGCTCGATCGTGAACCTCTACGTCACTCCCGTCACGCGGACCGAGTTCCTCATCGGCAAGCAGCTGCCGTACCTCGTCCTGGGCATGGTGAACTTCATGATGATGACGCTGATGGCGGTGACCGTCTTCGGCGTGCCGATCCGGGGGAACTTCTGGGTCCTCGCGGCCGCGGCGGTTCTCTTCCTCGTCTTCTCGACCGGGTTCGGCCTGGTGGCGTCGATCTTCACGCGCAGCCAGATCGCCGCGATGTTCGCCACCCTGCTGGGGACGCTGCTGCCGGCCTTCCAGTGGTCGGGCCTGCTCAACCCCGTCTCGTCCCTTGAAGGGCTCGGGGCCGCGATCGGCCGGATCTATCCCGCGACGTACTTCCTCATCATCAGCCGCGGCGTCTTCAACAAGGCCCTCGGCCTCGCCGAACTGCGGGGCACGCTCGTCCCGCTGGCCCTGGCCGCGCCGGTCATCATGGCGCTGGCCGTCGCGCTGCTCAGGAAGCAGGACCGATGAAGCCCGGACACCTCGCCAACATCTACCGCCTGGGCGTGAAGGAACTCTGGGGCCTCGTCCGCGACCCCGTCATGCTGCTCCTGATCCTGTACGCCTTCACCGGCGCGGTCTACATCGCCGGGACCGCGGCGCCCCAGACCCTGCACAACGCCCCGATCGCCGTCGTGAACGAGGACCGCTCGCCCCTCTCCTGGCGCATCGTCTCGGCCTTCTACCCGCCGTACTTCCTCGAGCCGGTGCTGGTCACGCCCGCCGAGGCCGATCGAGGCATGGACGCCGGGCTCTACACCTTCTCGATCAACATCCCCCCGAGCTTCCAGCGCGACGTCCTGGCCGGACGGAACCCCGAGATCCAGCTCAACGTGGACGCGACCCGCATGAGCCAGGCGTTCATCGGCAGCGGCTTCATCCAGCGGATCATCACCGGCGAGGTGGAGGAGTTCGTCCGCGAGCACCGCGGCCAGGCCGAGACGCCCGTCTCGCTCGTGCTCCGCAACCGCTTCAACCCGACCCTCGACCAGTCGTGGTTCGTCTCGGTCATGGAGGTGATCAACATGGTCACCGCGCTGTCGATCATCCTCACCGGCGCGGCCCTGATCCGCGAGCGCGAGCACGGCACCATCGAGCACCTCCTGACGATGCCCGTCACGCCCGCGGAGATCATGCTCTCCAAGGTCTGGGCGATGGGCCTGGTCGTGCTCGTGGGGACCGGGCTGTCGCTGGTCTTCATCGTCGGCGGGGCCCTGGGCGTGCCGGTGCAGGGGTCGCGGCTGCTCTTCCTGGAGGGAGCGGCGCTGCACCTGTGCGCGACGACCTCCATGGGCATCTTCATGGCCACGCTGGCCCGGAGCATGCCGCAGTTCGGCCTGCTGCTGATGCTCACGCTCATCCCGCTCCAGTTGCTCTCCGGGGGCATGACCCCGCGGGAGAGCATGCCGGAGTTCGTGCAGATCATCATGCTCGCGGCCCCCACGACGCACTTCGTCGCCGCCAGCCAGGCGATCCTCTACCGCGGGGCGGGGCTCGCCGTCGTCTGGCCGCGGTTCCTCGCCCTCGCCGGCATCGGCGCCGTCTTCTTCCTGTTCGCGCTGGCCCGGTTCAGGAAGATGCTCGTTCAGTCCGCGTGACCGCCGGCGATGCGGCGCGGTCAGGGGGCTCGCCCCGGCGCCCCAAGCCGCCGAGATCCAGAACGAAAACGGCCCCCGCGCCTCGGCGCGGGGGCCGCGATCAACCGAGCCTTTCACCGCGGCTCACGGGCAGCCGTCGTACGGCACCGTGTTCTGCACCGCGCTGAGCCACGACGTCAGGAACGCGCTGATGTCGTTCGAGTTCGTCGCCCCGTCGCAGTTCATGTCCGCGCTCGCCGGCCCGCCCGCGACCGCGTTCAGCCACGACGTCAGGAACGCGCTGATGTCGTTCGAGTTCGTCGCCCCGTCGCGGTTCCAGTTCGCCACGCACTGGCACTCGTCCAGGACGCCGTCCGCCCCGCCCATCGTGTGCGGGTCCATCAGCGCCAGCGGGTTGAAGCAGTCGTTCGCGCCGCCGGCGATCTCCTGCGCATCGTCGATCCCGTTGCCGTTGCAGTCCGTCGGCTCGCCCCCGCCCGCGGCCGCGCCGCCCAGGAACAGCAGCACGATGTAGTCCTGGTCCGGCCCGTCCGGGTCGCTCGTGCTGAGCCGGTCGAACTGCCCGTCCTCGTTCACGTCGTAGATGATGTTCGCCTGCAGGACCAGCCCCCCCAGCGTCCGCGGGTCGTCCGGCGACAGCGAGCCCCGGTCCGCGCCCGCCCACGTGCTCTGGTTGATCCCGCTGGTGAACAGCGCGCTCGAGGACACGCCGCCGTTGTTGTTCACGAGCCCGATCAGCGTGATCTTGTACTCGCGGTTCGAGTTCACGCCCCGGATCTGCGCCCCGTTGTTCAGCACCAGCTCCAGCCTGTACGAGAAGGTCTCCGGGTCGTACACCGCCCGGAACAGCCCCGTCGTCGCATCGCCCCGCAGGTTCCCGTCCTGGTCGTACCGGTCGTACGCCGACACGAACCACACGTTCCCCGCCGAATCGATCGCCCCCGCCGACATCGACGGCCCGGTGATCGACGTCACCTCGTAGAACGGCCGCAGCTCCCCGATCATCTCCCCCGCGGCGTTGTAGAACGGCTTGCCCCGGAACGGGTTGCGGTTATTCGGGTTCGGGTCGAAGGGATTGAAGCTCGGGTTCGGCACCACGTACGCCGCCCACGTCCACTCCGGCTCCGCCGACGGCCCCGCCAGCCGCGCCACGCTGATCCCCTGGAAGGGCCACGCCGCGAGGGCCTGGGTCATCCGCAGGTACACCACCCCCGTCGCCAGCAGCCGCCCCGCCTGGTCCGATCCGACCCCCACCGCCGGCCCCCCGCGGAACTGCGTCTGCCCCCGGTAGTGGTCCAGCCGGTCGAACTCGAACCCGTCCGGCGCGTTGATCACCAGCGGGATCGTGTACGTCGCCGCCGGGTCGTTGTCCGTGATGGCGCTCGGCAGCGGCAGCGACCTCGCCCCCGACACCGCCCCGCCGGCGTCCACGCCCCACACCCCGATCGCATCCGACGCCCCGTCGTGCGTCAGGATGATCCCGCACGTCCCCACGCTCCCGGGGAAGAACGCCGCCTGCGAGAAGCCCACGGCCGAGCGGTGATCACCCGCCCCGCTCAGGTGCGCCGGCGTCTGCGTCGTCGCCAGCGGCGCGTGCTCATACTGGAACATCCCGCCCGCGGTCGCGCCGACGTACACCCCGCGCGACACGCCCTGCCCCCGTTCCCGCGGGATGTTGTTCGGCACCAGCGAGTTCGCCGACTGCCGCTTGACGATCCAGTCCAGGGCGCCGTCGTCGGCCTGCGACGACGCGTTGTCCGCGTTGTTGTCGATGACGTTCAGCGCCGAGTAGTCCCGCCCCGCCAGCGCCCCGTCCGCCAGCATCCGCACGCGGAAGATGTTGTTCCCCCCCAGCACGTCCCCGCCCGTCCCGCCGCTGCCGTCGGCACGGAAGTACACGTTCCCCGATGCATCCACCGACCCGAGACCGAAGCTCGCCAGCTTCTGGGCGTCGCTGGCCCCGTTGGCGGCCACCTGCGCGCGGGCCACGTACAGCCGCTTCGGCTCCGCCGCGGTGTAGTTGATCACCGCCCCCACGATCCCGTCCCAGTTCCCCCCGAACTCGGCGAACCCCGCCGCGAGCTGGAACGTCTCCCCGCTCGGCGACACCGGCGTCCCCGGCAGGTTCACCGGCGCCACCCCGAACCCCGCATCGTTCCACAGCGAGTACGAGGTGAACGGCGCCGGCCGCCGAACCGTCATGTTGCTCACCACGTTGTGCGAGATCTGCGACGTCGTGAACGTTGCGCTCGACCGGCTCGCCTTCAGCAGCGGAGCCACCCCGAAGACGTTCCCCCGGCTGCTGGTGATCTCCTGAAGATCAACCACGAACGTGTTGAGCTGCTCCGACGCATCCCACGCACTGACCGTGTCCACCGTCGCCAGCCCGGGCGTCGGCGACACGCTGTCCTGAGCCGCAACCGGCACCGCAAGCCCCGCCGCGCCGACCAGCGCGGCCGCCCAAGTCCTGCTCGACATGACTACTCCTCCTCGTGATGTGATGGATGAAAACGGATCGGTCCCTTCCCGCCCCGCCCGCCGCGAACTCTGACTCACCGCGGCATCCGTGCCGATCCACCCGCCCCAACCGGGGTCCACCCCGTGGCCGACATGCTACCCCGCCCCGGCGCGGAATGTGCGCCCCCGGGCGCCCCCGAGGTGCGAAGTTCTTGCAAAGAGCCCCCGGGCGGCGACACAGGTGTGGCGCAACTTATTGCAGAATCAGCGGTTGCGTTCCAGCCTCGCCGTCCACGACCAGTCCAGCGACCGGTCCATCACGATCACCCGCGACGACCTCACCAGCCGGCTCGCCAGCGCATCCATCGCCGCCCGCTCCCGGATCAGCCGCAGTTCCGCCTCCACCTCCCCGCGAACCTCCTCCATCGGTCGCCCTGATCCGGGGATAATCTCCTCCAACTTCACAATCGCGAACCCCCCGTCCAGCGCCACCACCCCGCTGATCTCCCCAACCTGCAAGCCCCGCAGCGCCTCACGCAGGGCGACCGGGTACCTTGGGTCCGCCAGGCTGAACGGCTCGATCAGCCCCCCTCGCGCTGCGGAACTGTCGGTTGAGATCTCCGCCGCCACCGATCCGAACACCTCCGCCGGCTCCTCCCCCTCGCCCCGCACGCGTGCCAGCGCCTGCGCCGCCGCACGATCGGTCGCCGTCACGATCAGCCTCGCCCGGTGCTTCGGCCCGTGCTGCACCTGGTACCCCGTCCGCAGATCCTCCTCCGTGATCACCACCTCGTCGCGCACCAGCCGGCGCAGGGCCGCGTTCCGCCGCAGCAGCGCGGCGAAGCGTCGCTCCCCCAGCCCCCTCGTCCGGCGCAGCTCCTCCAGCAGCGCCACCGCCACATCCGGCGTCGCCCCCGCCGCCTCCGCCACCGATTTCAGCAGCAGGTTCCGCTCCTGCGCGACCGCCTCGTCATCCAGCCGGATCCCCCGCTCCGCCAGTTCCGCCTCCAGGGCGCGGTCCAGCAGGATCTCCTCCAGCACCGCCCCGCCGGCCATCTCCGCCAGCAGCGGCTGCATCTCCTCCCACGTCACCGGCGTGTTGCCCACCAGCGCCGGCGGCCGATCCCCCCGCGGTTGCGCGACCGCCGTCTCACCCAGCGTCCCACCCCCGGCCGCACGTACCGCCAGCCCCCCTTCTCCCCGCGGCATCGCCTCCGTGCTGCACCCCCCCGCCCCGGCGATGACCCCGCACGTGGCTGCCACCAGAACGCGTTGAAGGAACCCCCGCTTCGCGGGGCCGTACAGTGATTGGCTGAGCATGCCCGTACGATATCCGAAGGGAGGGACCACGCCGGCCCACCCCCGCCGCGAACCCCGCGGCGCTCCCGCGCGGGCCGAGCCCCGGAGTTGCTGATGCAAACCCAGACCTCGCCGAGCCCCACCGGGCCGGCCGACCCCAGCGCCTCCAGCGCCGCCCCCACTCCGATGCCCAAGGCGGTCCTTTGTCCCTACTGCGGCCACCTCTCCCTCAACACCGTTCGCTGCGAGGTCTGCCGGGGCTATTTCGACCCCCTCTCCCGCCAGGCTTCCCAGAACTCCATGGGCCCCTGGTTCATCCGCGACGAGGCCCTCCCCTTCCGGCCAGGTTGCTCCTACGAGACCCTCCGCACACTCATCCAGCGAGGCAAGGTCACCCGCGACACCATCATCCGCGGCCCCTCCACGCGCCAGTTCTGGGGCTGCGCCCGCAACGTTCCGGGGGTCGCCCACCTCCTCGGCGAGTGCCACGCCTGCCACGCCGCGGTCGATCCGGCCGACGAATCCTGCCCCCGGTGCGGCGCCTCCTTCGCCTGTGAGACCGATCGGCAGTATTTCGGCCTCGCCCCGGTCCACCTCCTCCCGGGCCACTCCTCTCCGGAACTCATCGCGGCGTCGGCGCTCTCCGCCTCCGTTCCCGCCCCCGCCGCGCCCGTGCCGCGCGTTGCCTCCCAGTTCCCTCCGCCGCTCTCCGATCCCCCGCCCCTCACCCCCGCGCTCGACCGCCTCGCCGCCCCGCGGTCGGCACGCGGCCGCGGCCCGAGTCAGGCCACGATCGTCGCCATCGTCCTGGGCCTGATCTGCACCGTTATGGCCGGCGTCATCGTCTACCTCGCCGCCGGCGAGCAACTCGGCCTCGTCCCCCCGAAGCCGACGTCGTCAGATCCGGCCACCCAGCCTGCATCCGTTCCTGTGCCGGAACCCGCACCCGCGGCGCCCCAGGAAATCCCTGAATCGGGATCTGTTCCGGACCCCGATTCCGAGGGCGACGCCGGTGGAGATCCCACACCCGCTCCGAACAGCGATCCGGGCCCGGACGCGCCAGCCGAGGCCGATCCGCTCGCCGCGATGATCGTTCGCGCGATCACCCTCGCCCTGTCAGACAGCCCCGAGGCGCTCGCCGAAGCGGAGTCCCTGCTTCAATCCCTCTGCGACCGGGCAGACGCCGATCAGGTCAGCGAGATCGTCGAACACCACTTGGCGTTCATTCACCTCCGAAAGGCGGAACTTGCGCTCCGCGCCCGGCTCTGATCCGCTCTTGGTTCCGCTTGCAGGCTTTCGAGCGTCGATGTAGAATTCGGCCACCGTGCTGCATCCTTCTTCCGCGGCACGGCGTATCGGCAAGTGCCGAGATTCCAATCGGCGCCGGGGTGGTGGGGACGCAGCGGGAAAGTGGACACGCACGGTCCCACTGGGTAGGGTTGCTCCGTTTTTGCTCTCTCGTCAGAAGGCGCTGCGTTCTGCGGCGTCAACCTTGGAGGCGCAAGATGAAGTTGAGACACCGTTCGGCTGTTCCTCGCGCGTTCACATTGATCGAGCTGCTGGTGGTCATCGCCATCCTGGCGCTGCTCGTCGGCATCCTCCTCCCGGCCATCGCCGAGGCGAGGAAGGTCGGTCGCCGTGTCCAGTGCGAGTCGAACCTCCGCCAGTTCGGCATCGCCGTCATCAACTACGGCTCGGACTTCCAGGATCGCATCGCGTCGTTCACCGAGGGGACCGGCGCGCAGGGGGCGGCGCAGCAGGCTTGGAACATTCTCATCGAGCTCACCGGTCACCCGGACTACTTCGGGGCTGTGCCGTCCGCCTGGATCCCGCACATCCTCTACAGCCACCTCGTGCTGAACGCTTACCTCCAGCAGCGCCTCCCTGAGAGGATGGTCGCCTGCACCGAGGACCGCCTCCGCCTCCGCTGGCAGGACAACTACGAGGTCTTCGAGACGGCCTTCGTCACCCCCATCGAGCGTCCCGGACCGCCGAGTGCCGAGCGCTGGCCCTTCAGCTCTTCCTACCAGATTGTGCCCGCCGCCTTCGCGCCGGCTGACGTCGGGGATTCGATCTATCAGGCCATCGGTGACGACCACAACCAGTACATGGTGAACCGCGCCGCCAAGTTCGGGAACCGCAAGCTCGGCGACGTTGACTTCGCCTCTCAGAAGGTTCTCTACTTCGACAGCCAGGCCCGCCACTTCTCCAAGCGGCAGCAGTTCTTCGCCTACGAGAGCTCCCGCGCCCCGGTCCTCTTCTTCGACAACTCCGTCCGCACCGTTCGCACCGCCGACGCCAACAGGGGCTTCTACCCCCCGAACCCCACCAGCCTGCAGACCACCCGCGTCCGTTACGCTCCGGAGGGTGGTCAGGGCGGTTGGGAGTCCCCGCCGCTCAACGGCCAGGATTCGCAGCTCATGCAGGCCAGCTACTACCAGTGGACCCGCGCCGGCCTGAAGGGTGTTGACGTCAACGGCGGCGAGGTTCGCGCTCGCCCCCTCCCGGCGAACTGATCGCCCGGTTTCTTCCGGCGCTCGACGCCTCCAAACACAGCGCCGCCAGACGCTCCCGCCCCGTGGCGGGAGCGTTTTGCTTTTGGCGGCGCACGCCCGCTTCTGCCGCGTGCGCCCGCCGGCTCCCCTTTCTCCGATCGACACCTACAATCCGCGCGGATTCCCCACATCCCCCGCGTGATGGAGTACGAACGAGTGAAAGTCCTCATCGCCGACCAGTTCGAGCAGTCCGGCCGCGACGGTCTCGCCGCTCTCGGGTGCGAAGTCGTCTTCGACCCCTCGCTCACCCCCGAGACCCTCCCCGACGCGATCGCCAACCTCGATCCGGAGGTCCTGGTCGTCCGCTCCAAGAAGGTCCGGCCCCCGGCCATCGACGCCGCCAGGAGCCTGAAACTCATCATCCGCGCCGGCGCCGGCTACGACAACATCGACCTCCCCGCCGCGACCGCCAAGGGCGTCGCCGTCTGCAACTGCCCCGGCATGAACGCCGTCGCCGTCGCCGAACTCGTCTTCGCCCTCCTGCTCTGCTGCGACCGCCGCGTGCCGGACCAGACGCTCGAACTCCGTCCCGCCGACAGTGGGGGGAGCGGGGGTGGGGGGGGCGGCGGATGGAACAAGAAGGAGTTCGCCAAGGCCCGCGGCCTCAAGGGCTCCACCCTCGGCGTCGTCGGCGTGGGCGCCATCGGCCGCGCCGTGATCCAGCGGGCCAAGGCCTTCGAGATGGACGTCTGGGCCCACTCCGTCAACATGACCCCCGAGCGTGCGGAGAGCCTCGGCGTCCGCTGCGGCGGCCGCACCCGTCAGGACCTCCTCGCCATGGTCGCCCGCTGCGACGCCGTCACCATCCACGTCGCCGGCACTCCCGAATCCGAGAACATGTGCGACCGCGAGTTCTTCGACGCCATGAAGCCCGGGGCCTACTTCATCAACACCTCCCGCGGCAGCGTCGTCGATGAGTCCGCCCTCGCTGACGCCGTCCGTTCCAAGGGCATCCGCGCCGGCCTCGACGTCTACCGCGGCGAGCCCTCCGAGGGCAAGTCCGACTGGACCACCCCGCTGGCCGCGCTCCCCGGCGTCTACACCACGCACCACGTCGGCGCCTCCACGGACCAGGCCCAGAACGCCGTCGCCGACGAGGTCGTCCGCATCGTCCAGGTCTTCCAGAAGACCGGCCAGGCCGAGAACAAGGTCAACTGAGCCTTCCCCCGCCGGTGGCACGGGCTTCCGGCCCGTGCTCTCCGTCTCTCCTCATCCCCTCTCCGCCCCCTCCCTACCCTGAGCAAGTCCCCCAAAAGCCCAACCTCCCCGGAGCCCCCCCATGACCATGACCGCGTCCAACCCCGCCGCCGTCGCCGTCAGCGCCGCTTCCAAGCGCATCTTCAACTTCTCCGCCGGCCCCGGCGTCCTTCCCGAGGATGTCCTCCGCCAGATCCAGCAGGACGTCTGGGACATCGCCGGATCCGGCATCGGCATCCTCGAGCACTCCCACCGCGGCAAGGTCGTTGACAAGGTCTGGGAGGAGGCCGAGCAGGACTGCCGCGACGTCGGCAACATCCCCGGCAACTACAAGATCCTCTTCCTCACCGGCGGCGCCACCAGCCAGAACCACATGGTCCCCATGAATCTCTTCCCCAAGGGCGGCCAGTGGAAGACGGCTGATTACATCGTCACCGGCTACTGGGCGCAGAAGTCCTTCGACGAGGCCAGGAAACTCCTGGGGGACGCCGCGCACCTCGTCTGCACCACCGAGGACCGCAACCACTGCTACATCCCCGCCCAGGACCAGCTCAAGTTCTCCGACAACCCCGCCTACGTCCACTACTGCTCCAACAACACCATCTTCGGCACCGAGTGGCCCTCCGAGCCCGCCGTCCCCGCCGGCGTGCCGCTCGTCTGCGACGCCTCCAGCGACATCTACTCCAGACCGATCGACGTCGCCAGGTACGGCCTGATCTACGCCGGCGCCCAGAAGAACCTCGGCCCCGCCGGCTCCACCGTCGTCATCATCCGTGAGGACCTCCTGGAGCGCTGCCCCAAGGAGGTCCCTACGATGCTCCAGTACCGCGTCCACGCCAAGGACGGCTCCCGCCACAACACTCCCCCCGTCTTCGCCGTCTACGCCACCGGCCTGGTCTTCAAGTGGATCAAGGCCCAGGGCGGCCTCGAGGCCATCGCCAAGCACAACCAGGAGAAGGCCAAGATCATCTACGACGTCCTCGATGCCTCCTCCTTCTTCAAGGGGCACGCCGACAAGGCCGCCCGCTCCCTGATGAACATCACCTTCCGCACCCCCTCGCCGGAACTCGACGAGAAGTTCGTCAAGGAGGCCAAGGCCGCGGGGCTCGACGGCCTCAAGGGCCACCGCTCCACCGGCGGCATGCGCGCCAGCATCTACAACGCCTTCCCCAAGGCCGGCTGCCAGGCCCTCGCCGACTTCATGCGGGAGTTCGAGCGGAAGAACGGGTAAGTCCGGCAACCTGGGCAAGCCCGCCCCCCAGATCTGGTATCTGTGTTCTTGACGGAACCTTGAGCCGCGACGGCCTCCACGCCGTCGCGGCTTTTGTCTACGCTATCGGTCTCACGCGGGCCGTCCGGGGACGCCCCCGGTCCGGCGCCGTCACCGTTCACGTCACGCACCTTTCCGAACCCCGTTTCAAAGGAGTTGAGAGATGCCCAGGCCCATGCTCGCATTCGTCCTCGTCGGCGGGCTCGCCGCTTCCGCCAGCGCCCAGGTTGACCTCGCCAACTGGACCTTCGAATCCAGCGTTCCCACGACTGCCGGCCCTCATGCCGCGGAGCACGGCGTCTTCGCCGCTTCTTCGTTCGCCTCCTCCAACGGCGCCGGCGTCTTCTCCAACCCCGTCGGCAACGGCTCCCTGGAGTCCTTCAGCGCCAACGGCTGGGAGATCGGCACCTACTTCGAGTTCTCCACCTCCGCCGTCGGCTACGAGAACCTCACCTTCTCCTGGATGCAGACCCGCAGCAGCACCGGCCCCGGGGTCTTCGACCTCGAACTCAGCATCGACGGCGGCGCCTTCGTGACCCTCGTTGACGACTACATCGTCCCCGTCGTGACCTGGCAGAGCGGCGCCGTCAACGACGGCGGCTCCATCTTCCCCGCCGTCTCTCTCCCCGCCGACGCCGCCAACGCCACGAGCCTCGTCTTCCGCCTCGTCAACCAGGTCACCCCCGGCGGCTCCGCCGGCACCAGCCGCGTTGACAACGTCGTCGTCCGCGGCACCCTCATCCCCGCCCCCGGCGCCGCCGCCCTCCTCGGCCTCGGCGCCCTCCTCGCCGCCCGCCGCCGCCGCGACTGACGACTGATCGGTCCCACAGACCGATGTTCCTGACCGCGGGGCCCCGGGAGTCGATCCCGGGGCCTTCTTCATCCCGCCTCCGGAGATTTCACCACGGAGTCACGGAGAGCACGGAGCGGTCACGGAGAAGAACAAGACAGGTTTCAGGACAGGCAGGACAAGAGGGAAGGCCGCCCGCCCGCCCGCAGCGATCCAGCGCTCCCACGCCTTCGGCCTCTCCCTCTTTAAACCCAATCCCGCCGGATCAGAACATGCAACGAGAGCGCCAGGATCGCCCCGACCGCTCCGTGCCCCCCCCGCGCCCTCCGTGGTGAAACCTCTTCTCTTAAAGAATCCGCCTGCTCCGCGGGTAACTCCCCAGCACCACGAGTTCCTGGCAGTGCGCCCTCGCCCCCTCCAGCGCCGCCATCATCGGCTCGTCGCTGAAGTGCCCCTGCGCATCGACGAAGAACGTGTACGTCCAGTTGTTCCGCCCGCTCGGCCGCTTGTCGATGTGCGTCAGGTTCACGCCGGCTCGGTCGAACTCCGCCAGCACCGCCACCAGCGCCCCGGGCTTGTCCAGCGTCGTGAACATCACGCTGGTCTTGTCGTCCCCGCTCCGCTGCGCCTTGTACCGACCGATCACGAAGAACCGCGTCACGTTGCCGGGGTTGTCCTCGATCTTCTCGAACAGCACGTGCACCCCGTACAGTTCCCCCGCCAGCGTGCTCCCGATCGCCGCCACCCCCTTCCTCTCCCTCCTCCCCTTCTTCCCGCCCCTGTCCCTCTTCTCCGACAACTCCCTCACCATCTGCACCGCCCGGCTCGAACTCGGCGTCGGCGCCAGTTCCGCCCTCGGGTACCGCGTCGCCAGCCAGTGCCGGCACTGGCCGAAGACCTCCGGCTTGGAGTAGATCGTCTCCACCTCCTCCGGGTCGCAGTTCCCCAGCAGCGCGTGGTGCACCTCCAGTTGCACCTCCGCGCAGATGTGCACCGGCGCGCCCCGCTTCGCCGCCGCCATCAGCGAGTCCAGCGTCTCCACGATCCCCCCGTGGATCGAGTTCTCAATCGGCGCCAGCCCGTAGTCCACGTGCCCCCGCTCCACCTCCGTGAACACCCCCGCCACCTCGTGCACATCCTGGTGCGCCACGCTCGACCCGAAGTGCCGCACCGCCGCCAGGTGCGAGAAGCTCCCCGGCGGGCCCAGGTACCCGATCCGCAGCGGCTGCTCCAGCGCGAACGAGCCGCTCATGATCTCCCGGTAGATCCCCTCGATCGACCGATCGGGCAGCGGCCCCTTGTTCATCGCGACCACCCGACCGATCACCTCCGACTCCCGGTGCGGCGCGTAGATCGGGATCCCCGCCTCCCGCTTCACGCGCCCCACCTCCACCACCAGCCGCGACCGCTCGTTGAGCAGGTCGATCAGTTTCCGGTCCAGCGCATCGATCGCCGCCCGCAGCCCCTCGAGCGCTGCGCCCCCCGATTCCAGCCTCGTCATCTTCCCCGCCGAGCCGCTCCCGCCCCGCTCCCCCTCCGGCCGCCGGGGCCGCTTCTTCGTTCCTTGCTTCTTCCCTTGCTTCTTCTTGGTTTGCCGAGCCATGCGATCCACAGCGTAGCCCACGCCGGCCGGCCGCGGCGAAGCACCGGGCGTACCGTCACAGCCGCTGCCGCCGGCGCCGAATCGCCCCAGCGCCCGCTCGCCGCTCCATCCTTCAGATCATTCCGGTCACAGCGCCCCCGCCGGCAGCTCCTCGATCCACATCTCGTACATCGCCTGCGCCGCCGTGCGCACCGCCAGGTCCGACGAGTTCTGCTGGATCAGCACCGCCCCGGGCGCATCCGGGTCGCAGCGCACCAGCTCCACCGCGAAGACGTCCCGGTTCCCCTTCTTCAGCGGGATCATCCACCCCGACTTCGGGTCGTACTCATCCCGCCGCCTCGTCTCCAGCCGCCGGAACTCCGACCCCTCCGGCGCGGGGAGCTGCCTCGCCGCCGCCCGCACCCGCTCCTCCAGCCGCTCGATGTCGAACGTGACCGGATCGCCCATGCTCACGCTCCGCTTGGCCTCCCTCCCCCCCGGGCCTTCCGTGCTGCGCGACCGTAGTCCCCTCTCGTCCCGCCTCCATGAGCCGCGCGCTCACCGACCCGACCCGAGCGCACCATCCTCTCGCCCCCCGTGCGCATCCGACCAACGAGAAACCCCGCGCCCACCGGCGCGGGGCCGTCCACCAGAGGTCGCCACCCTCACCGGGCGCATCGCCCGCCCCGGAGGGGGCGGGCGAGAGGAGTGGGGGGAAGGGAGGGGGTCAGCACCCGCCCTGCACTGCGCTGAGCCACATCGACAGGAAGGCGCTGATGTCGTTGGAGTTCACCGTCCCGTCCAGGTTGAAGTCGGCGATCAGGTTCCCGTTCTGCACGCTGTCCAGCCACGCGCTCAGGAACGCGCTGATGTCGTTGGAGTTCACCTGCCCGTCCACGTTGTAGTCCGCCAGGCACCCCTCCTCGTCCGTCGTCAGCTCCCCGATGAACTGCGCGTTCACCCCCGACACGATCGACAGGAACACGAACGCCCCCGGCCCGATCTCCATCGCCTTGAACACCCCCCGGTCCGTCGTGATCAGATACCCACCGTCATCGAGCAGCCACGCCCCTCGCGGCACGTGCTCGCCGAACTGCACCTTCATCACCTCCGTGTCGATGAACGCCCGCAGCGACCCGTCCGCATTGAAGTGATACACCCCCTCCACCCCCGCCGACGCGATCGAACTCACCGCGAGGATGCTCCCGTCGGCCATCGTCGCCACCTGCTGCGGGAACACCACCCCCGTCGCGAAGTTCCCCAGCAGCGTCCCGTCCGGCGTCCACCGCTGGATCGCGTTAACCCCTTCGTTGGCGATCAGCAGTTCGGCGCCGAACGGCTCCACGTCGAACAGACTCGACGGGATCGGCAGGAACCCCGTCGGCGTCCCGTCCGTCGAGTACATCTGGATCCCCCGGTTCGCCGTCGGCGCCGCGTTGGTGATGTACACCGTCGTCCCGTCGAACCCCATCCCGCGCACGTTGTCCAGGTTGCTCCCGTTCGACATCGCCGTGATGCTCCCCAGGAACTGCCGCGTCGAGCGGTCGAACCGGTGGATCGCGTCCACGACCTGATCCGAAACCCAGATCTCGCCGTTGACGACGATCGCCTCCTTCGGCGTCGTGAACACGAACTCCCCGCTCAGGTCCGTGATCCAGTCCAGGTCGAGCAGCGCCCCGTCCGCCTTGCTGAACAGCATGATCCGGTCGCCCGCCCCGCTGTCCGGGATCATCAGCTGCGCCGATGCGGGCGCGGCGAAGACGGCGGCCGCGAGCGCGGCAGTCAAAAGTCGAGAACGCATTGTCTGGTCCTCCTCTTCCGATCGCTGTTTCAGATGTGCTACTGTGCCGAACGCACACAGCGCGCCACGAGACGCCGCGGCAGCGCGCCCGGGCCTGCTCCACGAGTCCCAGGCCGTTCCAATCTACGAGAATCACCCCCCTGATCAAGAGGCTCCGCCCGATCTGGCATTTTCCCTTGTTTCAGCCAGGGAATCCCGCAAACTGGCCCCGGCCGCAAACCGAAGTTACGCTCAGTCACGGGCGGTCCCCGTCCGCCCCGTCCCGGAATCCGACCCATGTTGAGCCGTCGAACCCTCCCCCTCATCCTCGTCCCCCTCTGCCTCGCCCGCTCCGCCGCGGCACAACTCTCCCCCGGCCCGGATGTCCTCTACCTCGACCTGACCACCACCAGCGTCTACGGCCCCGTCGGCCCCATCCACGCCTACTCCCTCGGCTCCACCACGTGCAACCGCGGCGACCAGGAACTCCTCTGGACCGAGTTCGGCTCCCCCGCCATGGCCATGAACCTTTACCGCCTTTACGACGGCCGGCTCGAGCACATCGGCCTCTCCTGGGCCAAGACCGCCACCTTCGCCAGCCTCTTCGGCTCCTGCACCGAGGAGGTCTGCGCCGGCCCCGCCGGCGACCGCCTCGGCCCCGGCTGCATCGACGTCTACACCTCCAGTTGGAACGCCACCCAGGCCCGCCTCGCCCCCCGCAGCGCGATCAATCCCTGGACCGGCCAGGTCGGCCCGATCCCCCCCGGCGGGTCGTTCACATCCATCGACCGCCGCCTGCAGGTCGCCACCAGCGACCTGATCGAGTCCAACTTCCCCGGCGCTCTCTACTTCGCCGAGGGCGTCTACGTCGCCGCGGATGAGCACGGCGTCAACGGCAACCTGAACAAGCGCAACAACGCCTCCTATCGCCGCGTCGAGTTCAACCAGTCCACCTTCCGCATGGACTTCCCCGCCGGCGGCGCCGAGCCCATGCACCGCGGCCTCCCCGCCATCTACGCCTGGCGCGACCACGGCCGCGGCCCCAACACCCCCGACCCCGACGTCGTCGTCCAGCCCGTGGACGTCCCCGGCGAGGGGCGCTTCTACGTCGCCCACAAGGTGGACGACAACGGCGACGGCACGTGGCGCTACACCTACGCCGTCTTCAACCAGAACTCCGACCTCGCCGCCTCCTCCTGGCGCATCCCCGTCCGCCCCGGCGCGACAGTCACGAACGTGAACGAGCGCGCCCCCGCCTACCACTCCGGCGAGCCCTATCCCCCGCCCGCATGGTCGAGTCCTTCGACCGGCGTCGCCCTCGTCTGGACCGCCACCCAGACCTACGCCGAGAACCCCAACGCCGACGCCCTCCGCTGGGGCACGATGCGCACCTTCTGGTTCGACGCCGACCGTCCCCCCGCCCCCGGCGTCGCCACGCTCCGCCTCTTCAAGGATCCCTCGATCGAACTCTCCGTCACCGTCGCCGCCCCCGTCGCCGGCTGCCCCGCGGACTGGGACAACGACGGCGCCGCCAACTCCAACGACATCAGCGCCTTCCTCACCACCTGGCTCGCCGAACTGGCCGGTGAATCCCGCCGCGCCGACGTCACCGGCGACCACATGATCAACTCCAACGACATCAGCGCCTTCCTCACCCTCTGGCTCGATGCCGTCCAAGGCGGCTGCTGATCTCCCCCCTCCCTGTGGCACGGGCTTCCAGCCCGTGCTCTCCTTCTCTCCCTCTCCTCCCCGCCTCATCCGCCCCCCTCCGCCCCTCCGGGTGCCACGGCCGAGCCCCCGCTCGGCCCCCTCTCCCCCCGGGCGATGGCAGGGGCGAGGGCTCCATGGCCTCCCGACTCCTCTCCTCGTCCTTCCTCTCTCAGCCGCAAAGCAGCGCCACAACGAGCCCACAGCGCAGCCCGCGCTTCATAGCGAAGCCCTGGATCAGCGGCATCCTCTCGACCGATCCACGCTCCCAGATCCCTCCGAGCCCCCACAGGACGCCACCCCATCCCACTCAACATCAGCGCACACCAAACTCCAAGGACCGTCAATCCCTCTCCCAGAACGGACCCGGAGCCCGCGTCCCACTCAAAGCGAAGCGCGGGCCCCAGTCCGATCGGCGCTGCTCATCTTCTCTCCGCGGGCATGACTACTCGTACTGGTCGTCGTAGTCATGCCCCCCGATCTTCACGAGCTTGTTGTACAGCCCCAGGATCAGGAACGTCGGCGCCCACTGCCCCACGAACTGCGACAGGTCCCGCTGCCCCGCCGCGCGCAGCCCGAGCGAGATCCCGATCGCTCCCAACGCCGCCCATAGAAACGTGTCCGATGGCAGCTTCGACGTCTGCTCCTCGATCGCCCGGGCGACCCTCCCCTCGTGGCGATCCCCGTACCGCATCGCCTCGCGCGCCATGTTGACCATTCGTGTCATGATGGGCGACCTCCTCGACAGATGGTGTGTGGTGCTCCGGTGATCCCTTGACTCTTCGCCACGATCGTGAAGCGCCCGTGAAGCGGCCCGTCCAAGCGCTCCCGCCCCGTGGCACGGGCTTTGGGGGGGCAGCCCGTGCCCTCCTCTCTCCTCGTGGCACGGGCTTCCAGCCCGTGTCTCCCTCCCCTCCGTGCCTCATTCACTCCCACGCGCCGGTCCGGGTGCCACGGCCGAGCCCCCGCTCGGCCGTGCTCTTTCTCTCTCCTCCCTTCTCTCCTTCTCTCGATCCGCCCCTTCTCCCCCTGGGAGAGGGCTGGCGTGAGGGCTCCATGGCTTCCCTTCCTCCCCTCTCCATGGCCCGCCGACTCCCTCTCTCCCCCCCCTCCACCCTCGAAGCCGCGAAGCGACGCCGCCGGACAGCCCATAGCCCAGCCCTCGCCTGGGGGTAGCGCGTGCGAAGCCCCAAGTCAGAAGAACTCCCCCGCACACCACCCACAACCCCAGATCCCTGAGAGCGGCGCCCCACCCCACGCGCCGACATCACCACCCGACCGCCCGAGAGTCGCACGGTCCTCTCCGGCGCTTCCCCCTCCCCCGACTTTCGATCATGACTCGCCCCAAAGCCAAGAAAAGAAAGCGGGCGTGCACCCCGTGCACGCCCGTCCGTCCCTCCTTCTCAACATCCCCCGCTCAGCGCCGCCAGCCACGAACTCAGGAACTCGCTGATGTCGTTTGAGTTCGTCGCGCCGTCCCCATCCCAGTCCGCCGGGCACCGGCACGAGTCGGCGACCCCGTCCCCGTTCACATCCACCATCTCCCGCGGCACGATTTTGAGCACCTCGCCGCGCAGGTCGCAGATGTATACCTCCCCCGATCCGTCACGCCCGAATGATGAGATCGCCCGGATCGACAGGTCCCCCGGCGGGGTCAACTCCACCGTCCGGTCAGTGAAGTCCGTAAGTATCCGTTCTCTGCGTCGTTGGGGTGGAACGCCATCCCAGCAGTCCCGTGTCGTTAGCGACGGTCATGAGCCCGTCGATCGCCAGGAACGGCGTCGGCAATACCGTGTTGGTTGCCAGGTCCACCAGCCGTACCGCTGCCGTCCCCGCCTGCGATCCGCGTCGCTCGAGGACGAACAGCCGCCCCGTGTCCCCCCGCGGCGCTCCCACCCATACCGGCCACCCCCCACCCCGACGCCACCCGCACTGTCGTCAACTCCACCGTCCCCTGCCCCGCCGCCACACCGCATGTCCCGAGTATTGCACCGCCCCCGACGGCCGCCGGAACAAGCCACGTGCGGGCGCACACCGACCAACGGTTCATCCCAAACGACATCGCGAGTTCCTCTTCATGCCGGCGCCGCCGTCGCACGAAGGGGCCGGGACGATCCATCCGTCGCCGGCTGGGCCAAGATATCCCGCCCGCGGCCCCTGTGCCAACGTACCACAAAGATGTGGACGATCCCGAAAGATGTGGACGATCCCGCCGTGCGCCCCTGACTGATCCGCAACCCGCCCGCCCGTTCGACCCGTCGCACCTGGCTCGCGATCTCGCCGTCGGCACGCCGCGGCCCGACACATCAGACCGCGTCCAACCGATCAACCGGACCCCGGCGTCCGCTCCTCTTGAACGAACGCTTATTTCTGTATCCATGGCGGCAGTGGGGGCACGAGCCATACAATCCTCCCGTCCACAGGTCGGTCCGCCCAGGTGGGGCGGCGCCCGAGGTCCCGACGCTTTCTCTTGCCCGAGTTCAAGCAGCCGGTTCACACCCCAGGGGCAAAGGTAGAAAGCGTCATGAAGATCTACGTCGGCAACCTGTCGTTCAACACCTCCGAGGGCCGTCTCCGCGAGCTCTTCGAAGAGCACGGCGAAGTCGCCTCCGCCTCGCTCGTTCTGGACCGTGAGACCGGTCGCCCCCGCGGCTTCGGCTTCGTCGAGATGAACGACGAGGCTCAGGCCCGGGCCGCCGTGTCCGCCCTCAACGGTCAGAACGTCGATGGCCGCGACCTCACGGTGAACGAGGCCAGGCCCCGCGAGTCCAGCGGCGGTGGCGGCCGCGGCGGCCGAAGCGGTCACCGCGGCGGCGGCCGCGCCGGCTGGTAAGCAGCCCCAGTCCGGTTCCCGCTCGCCGCGGGGAGCCGGTCGGCCACAATCCACGCGAGAGCCGGGGCCCCGCGGCCCCGGCTCTCTTTCATTCCGCCCCCTGCCCCGCAACAATCCCCCGCATGCCCGCCCGCCTCCTGCTGATCGACAACTACGACTCCTTTACGTACAACCTCGTCCAGGCCTTCACCGTCCTCGGCGCTGAGGTGACGGTCGCTCGCAACGACCGCATCACCGTCGAAGAGGCCCTCGCCGGGGCGTTCACGCACCTGGCCATCTCGCCCGGCCCCGGTGCGCCGAGGGACGCCGGCGTCTCCATGCCTCTTATCGAGGCCATGGCCGGCCGCGTGCCGATCCTCGGCGTCTGCCTCGGCCACCAGGCCATCGCCGAGGTCTTCGGCGGCCGCGTCGGCCGCGCCGCCACGCTCATGCACGGCAAGGCGAGCCGCGTCACCCACGACGGCGCGGGCGTCTACGCCGGCCTTCCCAAGACCGTCGAAGTCGGTCGCTACCACTCCCTCTCCATCGAGCCCGGCCGCATCCCCCCCGGCTTCACGGTCACCGCTCGCGCCGACGACGGCGAGATCATGGGCATCCGCCACGCCGTCCTTCCCATCGAGGGCGTGCAGTTCCATCCGGAGAGCGTCCTCACCCCCCTCGGCCCCCGGATGCTCGCCACTTTTCTGGCTACCCCGCGCCCGACAGCAATCGAAAGCACAGAAACACAATGTTGTGTGCGATGATGACGATCACTGCGTAATGTACGCTGTGTGGTGTGTGCTCCGGCACGCCCCCTCCCACCCAGCGCCTGCCCCATCTCCCCTGACCCTATCGGTAATAGTCCGGATCCAGCCCGAACTCCGTCGTGTGGTATCCCCGTTCCCACCGCCGGGTCACCGTGTTCCAGTACACCCCATAACTCCAGCCGTCGAACTTCTCATCGAACGGGTACACCTGCTCGATGTAGGCCGACGTGTCCGTCCGCCACGGTGCGCGGCGGTGCCGCCAGTCCGCCAGCGCGGCGTTTCGCGCCAGCCGCTCCTCCAGCCCCGGCACGCCCCGCGGCTCCGACGGCCGCACGTTCCGCGGCACCTCGATCGCCCGCGACGCGCCTCGGTGCGCTGCCCGCATGTCGCGATCCGAGCGCACCACCACCACGCCCGGGAACCGTCCCCGATGCGGCGTGCCCGGCGCGGCGATGCCGCTGGCGCCGGCGCCCGGCGCCGGCGGATGGACCGAGCGGAACTCCGGCTGACTCGCACCGGTCGGGAGCGTCAATGACAGGAGCGCAGCAGCGCCGAGCAGCGGGCGGAGTGACGTGGTCAGCAGCATCGGGAGACCTCCTTGGTGGCCGGCGTCTCCCAGCACACTCCCCGCGCCGAGTGAGCGTGCGGTGAGGCGGGGATGAGCCCCGCCCGCCGGCTGCCGCCCGGCCGCACGGCGGCGGGGGGCCGGTGTCGGGGCTGTCACGTTGGCAGCCCCCGCGATGAGGGGGCGAGAGGGGTGACAGGCTGGCGAGGGGGCCGGTGAAACTCGTGCGGCCGCGGGGGCTGGCACGCGGGTTGCCATGCGCCGATCGCGCGGCCAGCCGGGCGAGCGGCTCCCCGGGGCCGCGGCGAGTGCACGCAGATGGACATGCAGGAAAGGAGTAGACCATGCTGGCACGGACGATGCTGACTGGCGACCCCTTCACCTGGATGGCCCGCGAGATGGACCGGCTCTTCGAGACGGTCACGCCGGCGCTGGCCCCGGCGTTGGCTCCGGCCATGGCGGGCGCGACGGGGTTGGCGCCCCGGGTCCCGCCGATGAACGTGTGGGACGATGACCAGAACGTGTACGCCGAGGTCGAGCTGCCCGGCGTGCGGCTCGAGGACATCCAGGTCGAGGCGACGAGCGATTCGCTGAGCCTGCGCGCGAGGCGCACGGTCGAGCCGCCGGAGGGGGCGACGGTGATCCGCTCCGAGCGGGCCTCGATGCAGTTCGAGCGTACGCTGCGCCTGCCGGTGGAGATCGACCCGGCGAACGTGGAGGCGACGTTCCGCGAGGGCGTGCTGCGCGTGGTGCTGCCGAAGGCGGAGCACGCGCGCCCGCGTCGGATCGAGGTGAAGGCGGCCCTGCCGCGCCCTTCCTGATGGAGGGGGCGAGCGGGGGGCTTTCGGCCGCGCGTGACCGCGTGACCGCCCTGCGGCGGCGGGCCGCGGGGTGGGCCAGGTCCGCGTGGAGGGGTGTTGTTTCACGCACGTTCAAGAGGAGCAAGCGATGAGCAGGACCACGACCGCGATTCAGCGGACCGAGCCGCAGAAGATCACGGTCCGCTCCGATGCGACCGCCCCCAGGAGCGAGGGGGCCTGGACGTACACGCCGCAGGTGGACATCCTCGACTGCGCCGAGGAGGTCGTCCTCGTCGCCGACGTTCCGGGGACGAGCCTGGAGCACGTCGAGGTGACGCTGGACGACGGGCTGCTGACGGTTCGGGCCGCGGCCCCGGATCGGTACCCGGACGGGGCGAGGTTCCTCCGGCAGGAGTTCGGCGTGGGCGGGTACCACCGCCGGTTCCGGATCGAGGACGGGATCGACGAGTCGCAGATCTGGGCCGAGTACGAGGGGGGCGTGCTGACGGTGCACCTGCCGAAGCAGGCCGCGAGCAAGCGCCGGCAGATCCCGGTGAAGGCGGGGTAAGCGGCGCGGGGTGGGGAAGGGGGGAATGACGCGTCAGCCGTCGGCTTGATGGATGCGCGTGGCGGGCCCGGCGGGGTCCGTCACGCGATGTGTTCATAGAAACAACGGCGCCGGCCGAAGCCGGCGCCGTTACCTCTTGGGGGCAGAGGCAGGTGATTAGGATCAGGCGCGACGGCGGCGCAGGGCGAGGAGGCCGGCGCCGCCGAGGAGGAGGCCCGCGCCGGGGGCGGGGAGGGCGGGGCCGTTGAGCGTGAAGCCGCTGTAGAGGGTGATGGAGGCGCCCGGGTCGAGGGTGATGTTCCACTGGAAGGCGCCGGTGAAGTCGGCCGAGTTGAAGGGGAGGCCGGTGTTATTGAGGTCGTCCACAAAGGCGTTGGCGAGCAACCCGCGGAGGGTGGAATAGGTCGTCACCTGGTAGGCATCCGCGCCGACGCCGGCCCACTCGACGACGTTGCCGCTCCCCCCGCTGATCGACATGGTGTTGGGGCCGACGAGCGACGCGGAGTTGGTCGTGGCGGCGCCGACGTCGAAGTCCATGTAGTAGAAGAGGGAGAAGGTCGCGGCGGAGCCGCCGGTGTTGGTGATGGTGTTGGAGGCGAGGACCTGGACGTTGGTGCCGGCGGTGTTCGAGGGGTTGAAGATCTGCCAGCGCTGGGCGGAGGTGAAACTGTAACCGCTGTTGGTGACGATGAAGTCGTAGCCGCCGGTGTCGAGGTTGCCGGTGTTGTCGCCGACGAGGACGCCGGAGACGGAGAGGCTGCCGCTGGCGCCGTTGCCGAAGGCGAACTCACGGGTGTCGCCGGGGCCGCGGAACCACCACCAGGCCTGGAAGAGGCTGTCGGGAGTGCTGGTGGCGTTGCCTGGGCGGAGGTTGGCGGTGGCCGAGCCGGTGCCGGTGATGCCGGAGGGGACGACGCCGTTCTGGAACGTGCCGATGCCGGAGTTGGCTCCGCCGGGGGTGATGGTGAACTGCGCTGATGCGGCGCTTGCGAGCCCGGTGAGGGCGGCGAACGCGACGAGGACGGAACGACCGTTCATGAGCACTTCTCCACTTCTGAGGTTGCGACGACCGGCTTCTCCGCGGCACGGCGCCGCGGGCGAGAGGCCAGAGATGGACGCGGGATGGACGGGGGCGTCTTGGCCTATCCCAGAGCGTCGCCGCCGGAGTGGCGGTGCGCGTCGCCAAGGTTAGAGTAATTTGCAGTGTGGTGCAAGAGGAAACGCTGAATTTTGCGCTCGAAAGTCCGGGGGCGGAGAGCGCCAACTCGGGGTGTGTTGCAACTGGGGTCTGGACAACGACTTAGGCAGTCGGTATCCACGACTTCGTGTCGCCTGAGACTGGGGCGTCGCGGGAGGGAGGGCAGGGGGGAGGGGGGACGGTCGTCAGGGGGCGTGGGGGAGTTTGGCGTTGCGGGCGTGGCGCGGGGGGCCGGCGGTGGAGGTGGAGGGGGCGGACCCGTTGGTGTGGG